>X301_European_Hare__coassemble_1262_pt1 | contig 14601 bp, 8 predicted proteins | sample X301_European_Hare__metabat2_high_PE_015 | metagenome-assembled genome bin X301_European_Hare
GATAATTCTGGTGAAATATTTCCGATGTGTCCCTTCGTATTGAAAAATAGTTTATGTGCACCATCACCTAATAGAAAATCAGTTTTTTCATCACACCGATTCTGAAACCCATATCGATAGAATCCTAAACCAAACGGATCATACTTGCAGATAAAGATAACATAGCAAGGCCGTAGTTTGTCGTAGTCCTCTCCGCGTTGAAGCTGGGAAATATCAATGTGCGACTGATATAATCTACAACGCTGTGGTAACGCCCTGTCTTCAGTCGTCTGCATCTCAATATTGTAAATGGTTTTTCCGTCATTCATATAGGCGTCAAGTCTAACGCCACGAAAACCAAAATAGCCAGAAAGCGTCTTTTGAGTTTCGGAGTGAATTCCGGAATCTAACTTATTATCCTCAACCTCTGAACCATCCTCATTAAAATGGATGTATTTGAGTTTTTCAATCTTAATGTCTGGAAGCAGTACCTTCAGAAGTTCCAAACAAAGGCTAGAATCTTGCATGACCGTAGAAAACATGTAGTCATTTGTGATATCTACATTAGCAAGAAGTGGTTCAAGAGTCTTATTTATACTATGTCCTTCGGCCATTCTACTGCCTCTCCTTTTCGTTAAGTTCATTTGTATTATACCATTGGAAATATGGCTTCGCAACCGATTCTGTGGGAAGTACTACTAAGACCCTCCAAATAGTGGAGATTGGATGAAAGGAAAAGTTGAAGTTGCCGAATGCGGGTTTAGGGTTTAAAATTAAGGAGATGAATAAGACAGTTTACCCAGGGTCCGTTTGGGGACGGGTGGATATACCAGCATCTAAGAGTCAGACGATACATGCACTTTTGATTGCTCTTTTTGCTAAGGGCAAGAGTATTATTACTAATCCTCTTTTTTGTGCAGACACTGAAGTCTGCATGTCTTTTTGTCGCGCCTTGGGTGCAAAGGTTTATTTTTGTGAGGCAAAAAGTGCCACTGAGGAGGAGAGCGGACAAGGAAATAAGGATGAGGGAATGTTGGTAGTCGACTCCAGCGAACTGAATCCAGTGAAGGATTTGGTAGTGGACTGCCGAAGTAGCGGTACGACATTGTATTTTGCTACGGCGTTAAGTTGCAGCCTAGGAGTTAGGGTGCGATTTACAGGCGACCGGAGTTTGGGGAGTATGCCAGCCAAGGCGCTACTGGGAAGTTTGAAGGACCTAGGAGCAGATGTGGATTTGGTCGAAGGCGTGCCCTATTGTGTGCGCGGGCCGCTGCGTGGAGGGCATACAAGTATTCGTTGCATGATGGGGCCGCACCTAAATGCACTGCTTTTAGCGTGTCCGCTGTGCCAAAGCGATACAACAATCGATGTACACCTTCTACGTGAAAAAGCGGGAGTAAGAACAACCGAAATTTGGTTGGAGAAGCAAGGCATCAACTTTTTCAGGGATAGGGATATGCGGCACTACACGATACGTGGTGGTCAGGTGTATAAGCCACTTGAGGCGGATATCAATGGGGATTTTTCATTGGCGGCATTCTTTTTCTGTGCGGCGGCGATTACGGGAATGACAATCACAATCGGACATCTAGACTGTAATAGTTCGCAGGCCGATAGGGCAATTTTGGATATCTTAACGAAGATGGGTTGCAATGTGCGCGTTGAGGGGCATAGTGTAACGCTAACTGGGCCGTCTAGGCTTAAGGCCGTAGATATGGATCTTGGCGAAACACCAGATTTGATTACGCCGCTTGCAGTTACGGCATCTTTTGCTTCTGGGCCAGTACGCATGAGTAATGTTTCTCATGGTATGATGCGTGGTTTAAGGGAAAGGTCTTCTGCTATTGCGCAGTGTATCAATAGCGTTGGCGGACGCGTGCAGGATTTGGGAGATAGTCTAGTGGTGTATCCAGTGGAGGTGTTTGGAGAAAATTCTTGCAGTAATGGGAGCGCGGTTGTTAAAGGATTTGATGACCCAAGAGTTGCAATGGCCATGGCAATTGCCGCACTTAGAAGCGCTAATGGAATTACTATAGAAAATAGCGAGTGTGTTGACCAAACTTACCCTAGATTTTTCGAGCAATTTCAAAGTGTGGTAGTTGGAAGGTAGAATATATTTAACTGCGACATTGGTCTGTGGTCATTCTTATCTAAATTTTATTTCTCAAGTAGTTTGCTTTTCTCTCTAAAGTGCTAGGTGATGTTTTGCTTTGGGGGTAGAATTATCTAGCGTTTGATTGTATGGTGGAGAAATAGGTTTGGAGGGTTTTTATGTTTACTATTGTCTATACAAAACAGTGTGCTGAGTTGGCAAAGTCCTTGGCAGTGGAATTGGGGGAGTGCGATTTGTGGGAAGTTGATCAGGCGCTGAGGGCATCGGAGGAACTAGGAAATTTTGAAAAACTGGGTTTGGTTTTTCATAATGAGGGGAAGAGCCTGCCAGTGAGTATGCAGGATTTTATCAGAGGGGTTTTGGGAAACTGCGATTTGAAAGAAATGGAGTATATGTTTTCTATTTGCAAGTGCAGCGGACCTGTGGGGCATGCACTAAAAATAGTGGAAAAATTGTGCGCTAAGGTAGGGTGTGCGCCAAGCTTTAGTTTGGTACTGCAAGGGAATGAGGATTTAAAAATGGTGGCCCAAAGAATTGAAAGTGGCGAGATTTTACTAGCAAAGGGCAGTTTAGGGACATCACTGTACATGCTTATGCATGGAATTAGGGGTTAAGGCAGAACTATGAAAGAGCAGAAAATTAAGGAGCCAATGTACTCGAAAGAAGGAATGGGGAGATTGGCGAAATGGGTATTTGGGTTGCCGTTGATTTATGTCGTGTACATGCTTTTGGCGTTGGTGATTCCGCGCGTGAGCACGGGTTTGCGGATGACGTTGTGCCTGAATATTGTCAGTTATGTGGTGTTTTTGGCGGCGACGGCGGTGGTGGTGAGTAGGTTTTTGCATTTTCCGATTCGGAGGCTGCTGAGCCAGAGCGAGGTGTTTAGTTTTCGGCGAGTGCTGGCGGGGTTTGTGCCGATGTTCGTGCTGGGGACGGGGACGACGTTTGTGTGGATGGCGATTCGGCCAAGGGATTTTCGGTTTAGTTTGCAGCCGATGTGGCCAGTGGATTTTCTGCTCTCGTTCGTGCTGGTTGTGCTGGCGGCGCTTTTGGAGGAGGTGCTGTGCCGAGCGTACATTGCGTATTTTGTGAGCGACCAGATGGAGAGTCGGCCGAAACAGAAGCTGTTGTACTGTTTGGCATCAGCAATTGTGTTTACGATTTTTCACTTTGAGAATCCAGAGGTTAGTGGGAATCGAGCGATTTATGCGATGATTTTCTACTTTTTCATGGGTTTTGTGCTTATGGCGATTACGCTTGAGACTAAGGGCATTGAGGCCGCGCTGGGGATTCATATTGCAAACAACTTGGTGAATGCGTGGTTCTTCACTTATGAGGATGCGGCGCTTAAGACTAATGCTATTTTTACGCAGTCAAATAACATAGGCCCGTGGACTGTAATCCAGGCTGCTTTTTGTGTGGGGCTTAGCGCACTGGTGATTATGCTGGGTGAGAGAAGAAGCGCTAGAAGTGGGAGTGAGCGATAGCTGGTATTTAAGCTTAGTTTCCAACTCAGACTGATATAAAATGGCTAGTTATTTTTTCTTAGTCTACGCTTCTCTAGGTTTTCAATTTCTTGAATCTTAGGGGGTTTTGAAGTCGCTGAATTTGCGATTTTTCAAAATTCAGAGGGAAAAGCAATTTGTGGCGCGGTGCACACCCTAACTTTTCTTTCAAATCCAGTTTCTGAGTTTTGATAAAAAAGGTATAATCACCGATATGTCTGAACAAAATAAAAACATCAACAAGGCAAAGAAATCAGCTGCCAAGGCGGCACGCAAATCTGCAAAAAAGGCTGCACGCAAGGCGGCAAAAAAACATCCGATACTATGGGTTGTAATTATACTTGCCATCGTTATCACGATATTCATCCTCACGCCCGTCCAAAACCCGCTTCAAGGTAGCGCCGTCACCGATTCCACATCCGAAAGCCTCGCCATTCCCGCCACAACCGACTCTGACATCATCGTCAGTCACACCGGCTACACACTCTCCTACAACGAGCAGCACGAGCAGCCCAACTGGGTCGCCTACCTCCTCACCGCCGACGAGGTCTTCGGCACCGCCACCACTCGCAACGACAACTTCCGCGAAGACCCACTTGTCCCCACCGGCAGCGCCACCCTCGCCGACTACAAAGGCTCCGGCTACGACCGCGGCCACCTCATCCCCGCCGCCGACTCCAAATGGTCCACCCAGGCCATGGACGACTGCTTCTACCTCTCCAACATGAGCCCGCAAACCCACTCCTTCAACGCTGGCATTTGGAGCAATCTCGAGTCCGCTGTCCGCACCCTTGCTGCCCAAAACCGAGAAATCTGCGTAGTCACCGGCCCAATCCTGACGGATGGGCCCTACCCTACCATAGGAACAAACAAAGTGTCCGTTCCCAAAAATTTCTACAAAGTTATTCTTGACTACTACGGCGATGAGAAAAAAACCATCGGCTTCATCCTCTCTCAGGATTCAAAAGGAGACCTTGCCTCCTTTGCAGTCAGCGTAGATGCCGTCGAGTCCCTCTCTGGCATAGACTTCTTCCCTCTCCTAGCCGACCCCGAAGAAAATGCACTAGAGTCCACCTTCGATGTCTCCCTTTGGGACCTCAGCGACTTTAACAGCACTGCCACAGCCAAAAAGTACGGCTACGACCTCTCTTCCATGACCTACGACGCCCAAGAGGTGCAGGCACCCCGCGCCACATCTTTTAAGGACAAAATCCTTCTTTTCCTCTACACCCATTTCGCCGGCTACAAAATCACAATCCTAAATTTCTTCAAATAAAATATTGAAACACCCCTCAAAAACCAGTAAACTATCCCTACCTTCATAGGGGCATAGAGCAACACATAGTGAAGTATCTAACCCTCAAGCGGCATTAGCACATCGGTAGTGCACGAGCTTCCCAAGCTTGTGAGGCGGGTCCGACTCCCGTATGCCGCTTTTTTTTATTTCCTTCCCCTTTGGTCTTCTGATACATCGACATCGTCTGGATAAGGCACCTTATAGAGTTGAAGGGCATATCGCCACAGAACATCATCTTTGAGGTCACTATTTATGTGTTTCGCCTCCTTGTCCCCCATTGTTGCAATGTGACCAACCACAGTTACATTAGTTCTCACTTTTCTGAAAACTCAAACGTCAATAACCAATGAAGCGAAGGCGGTAAAGAACTAGAAGTTGAGCTTTTTGAGCTGTCGCTTAAAAAATACGAGGGAAAGGATGAGGGCAAAGAACTCGGCCACCATGAATGAGAACCAGATGGCGTCGAGGCCAAAGAGGCGACCGAGGAGCCAGGCGCTGGGAATGAGGAAGAAGATTTGGCGGACGATGGAGATGATCATGCTGAGCAGGCCGTCGCCCATGGCTTGGAACAGGGCGCCGAGAATGATGGAGATTGCGGCTAGTGGGAAGGTCAGCGAGATGCGGCGGAGGGCGACTTCGCCTAGGGCCTTGAGTTGGTCGGAGGCGTTGAAGAGGCCGAGGAGTGCGTCTGGAATTAGGCAGAAGACTATGGTTCCGAGGGCCATGTAGAGGAAGGCGAAAATCAGGCCTAGTTTGAGGGCCTTCATCATCCGTTCTTTGTTGCGGGCGCCGTAGTTGTAGCCAAGAATCGGCATAAGGCCGCTGTTCATTCCGAAGATTGGCATGAAAACAAAGGACTGTAGCTTGAAATAGACCCCAAAAACGGTGGTGGCAAGCACGTTATAGGCTATCAAAATGGCATTCATCAGGCTGGTCATGACAGTGCCGATACCTTGCATGATAATTGATGGAACACCAACTTTGAGTATATCCTTGCCTTCGTTGGCGCTGAACGTTGGCTTGAGGAATTTGACGTTAAGGTACTTGTTTCGTTTGAGAAAAATGATACCAAGGAACATGGCGAAGAACTGGCCAGCGACTGTTGCGTAGGCGGCTCCGGCAACTCCAAGGGCGGGGAAACCGAAGTAGCCGAAAATTAGAATTGGGTCAAAGATGACGTTGAAAATTGCGCCGCTTGCCTGAATTATCATGGGGTGGATTGTGTCGCCAGTGGCTTGGAGGGATTTTTCGCAGAAGATGTTAAGAAAGCTTCCGATGGAGAGTGTCAGACAGATTCGGATGTAGGTTACTGTCATCTGAACTAACTCTTCATCATCTGTGTACAGTTTTGTAAATGGTCTGGCAAGGAAAATTCCGATTAAAACGAAGCAGACCATGAAGATCATTTCTAGTGCATAGCCACTTTGGGCTGCTAGGCTGGCTTCCTCTTCTCGTTTTTCCCCAAGTCTTCTAGATATTACTGAGCAAATTCCAACTGCGGTTCCGATTGAGAAGGACATCATTAATGTCTGCATTGGAAATGCTAGAGATACTGCAGTAAGGGCTTTCTCGCTGTAGTATGAAACGAAGATGCTATCAACTATGTTGTATAGCGCCTGTATTAGCATTGAGAAAACTGTGGGCAGGGACATTACGGCAAGGAGTTTGCCAACGGGCATTGTGCCCATTTTGTTTTCTTTTGGTTTTTGAGCAGTTTCTTGAGTTTGTGTTTCAGGTGTCTGAGCCTGAGTAGCAGGGGTTGGTGTGTTTGTTTGATTCATTTATTTCTCACTTGTATGGTTATACTTATTAATGATGATTTGTACTAATGATTTGTACGATTTGGTACTGGAAAAATTCTATTGATAACAAAAATAATGTCAACCGCTTGATTTGAAAGTTGGTGAACAAAAGTGATGCAAAGTTACTGTTCACAGTTAATTAACTAGATTTAGCAAAGTTAGCTCCTCTTAAGCTAAGTCGGTTAGGGGCTTCCACAAAAACGAGCATCTTTTAGCTGTCCCTCGCAGAAGATTTCCACGTATTTTCAAAAAATGAAACGAAATACGTGGAAATTTCCACGTAAAACGAAAAAATGGGAAGAAATACGTGGAAATTTTGGGAGCATGGACTTAATTTTGGGCTATTTTGAGCTAGTTTGAGCTATTTTGAGGCAACTTGGCTTGAACATGGCCCAATTTGTCAGGCCAATTCCACAAAAACAGGCTTTTTAAACTGTCTTTTATGACTGACATGCTCTTTTTGGGACCATTAGAGGCTGGCTGGGGCAGAAGATTTCCACGTATTTTCAAAAAATGAAACGAAATACGTGGAAATTTCCACGTAAAACGAAAAAATGGGAAGAAATACGTGGAAATTTTGGTGAGCATGGGCTTGATTTTGGGCTGTTTTGATTTAGTTTGAGCTATTTTGGGGCAACATGGCTTGGACATGGCGCAATTTGTTAGGCCAATTCCACAAAAACAGGTTTTTTAAACTGTCTTTTATGATTGACATGCTCTTTTTTGAGCCATTTGAGGCTGGATGGGGCAGAAGATTTCCACGTATTTTCAAAAAATGAAACGAAATACGTGGAAATTTCCACGTAAAACGAAAAAATGGGAAGAAATACGTGGAAATTCTAGCTGCAAGGGTTTGGAATTGATGTTAGTTTGATTGATTCCTGTATGATTAATTGCACTAAACTAAGAGGACTTGAGTGCAGGAGTAAAAGTAACTGTGAGCAGTAATGGTTGTCATATTGTCAAAGTGGTTTTTCTTCTTGGTTTTACCTTTTTTGCTTAAAATTTGGCAAAAAGGGATAAAAATTATCACCAAAGGCTTTAAAAAAGGCAATTTGGGTAAAATGGGCAGTTGAAGGGTGGGAGCAAGGAGGGGTTAAGCGCCGAGGGTGGCGTAGGTAGAACGGATTTGGGATTCAACCTGCGAAATGAAGGCGCTAGCGGACTCGCGATTGGTGGAGAGGGGTGGTTGGAGAGGTGTGCCGATGTGGAGGTAGGCATCGCGGTGTTGGAAGAAGTGTCGGCGGGACTCGAAGGAGTCGCGAATGCCTTTGACGGTGAGTGGGACGACGGGGGCGCCGCTTTCGGTGGCCATGCGGAAGGAGCCGTGTTTGAAGGTGCCGACTTGGCCGGTTTTGCTGCGGGTGCCTTCGGGGAAGATGACCATGGATTGGCCGTGTTGGATGTTGCGGGTGGCGTGTTGGATGGCGGCGACGCTTTTGCGAAGGTTGCCGCGGTCGATGAAGACGGAGTGGACCATGGCGATGAGGACGTTGATGAAGGGGATGTAGAGGAGCTCTTTTTTTGCAACGAAGCCTGTTTTGCAGCGTAGGTAGCCGAGCATTAGGAGTATATCCAGGATGCTGGTGTGATTTGAGACAAAGCAGAAGCCTTGGCCGTCTTCGACGCGTTGGCGAATGGGTTGGACGTCGCCGACTACATGGACTCGGACGCCGGCGAGGAAAAAGCCGAATTTAGAGATTAGGCTGGCCTGCCAGAAGACTAGTCGGTCGGCTAGTTTTTTCAGACCAAAGAGGCGCAGAATCAGGGCGGGGATGACCGCGGTGAACATGGAGATGATCACGCAAATGAATATTAGAAAAAGGCGTAAAATTAGGTATTTCATGATGGTTGTTGTTCCATTTCCTGTTGTTAGCGTTTTAATAGTGCGATAGTCTTTTTCGCATAGGTATTTAATTTTGGAAATATTTTACATTTAAATTGGGAATCAAACTAGTCTAATTTTTCAAAAAAGCATTTTTCTGGTTTTGAGAGGGTATAATGAGGATTGGGTAAAATGGTTATAGGAGTGGATTATGTGAGTGGGTTATGTGAGTGGATTATGTGAGTGGATTAAATGAGTGAATTATAGGAGTGGGTGCGCGTACTATTTACAGCCAATTATTCCTTTTGCATTAAAGGCAACCTGCTTTGGTGACTAAAACAGGCATTGAGTAGCGCATGTAGGACTGATATTGTTGGTAAACTGGCTACAAGTAGTAACGTTATTTTTTCACAGTTTTTCCACCGAAAAGACGCCGGAAAAAGCCTTTTTTCTTGGACTTTTGCTCGGTAATTTGCTCAGTAGCTGTAGATTGAGAGGATGCTGTAGAAACTGGAGCGGGGGCTTGGGGAGTCGGTTCGCTCTGAGGCGTGGTGGGATTTGTGGCACTTGGTTTAGGCTTGGGTGCAGTCTCGGACTTGGGCTGAAAGCCATACTTTTTTCGGTAATAGGCCATTCGCTCCTGCTCTGTCATAGCGCCAAGACTCTTGGTATTTGTCCTATCGGACGAGTATTTTTGCTTCAATTTTTGCGGCTTGGTGGAGGAATTTTGGGATGAGGAATTTCGCTGAGAGGCATCTGAGACAGAGGCACTGGATTTGGTTGCGCTAGAGGGCTTGCCGTTGTTGGCAGGCTTACTGCTCTTTTTTCTTGACTTGGCGCGCCCTGAGCGCTCTAGGCGACCTGAGTGGGCAGAGATGTCGGCGGAAAGGCGCCAGGATTTGCCTATGGATTGGTCAACAACCTGAGGAAGGTTGTCGGGCCAAATTACAGGAATTTTCATCTTGATGTATTTTTCTATTGCCTCTAGGCCGTAGACAAATTCCTCGTCGGCTAGGGTGATGGCCTTGCCGCTTTTGCCGGCGCGGGCAGTACGGCCAATGCGGTGAACGTAGTTTTCGTAGTCCTCGGGGATGTCGTAGTTAACAACAAGGGGAAGGTCATCTATCTGAAGGCCGCGAGCGGCAATGTCGGTGGCAACAAGGAAGTTAGTTTTGCCTTCTTTCAGGTTATCAAGAGCGCGCTGACGCTGGGACTGAGGAAGGTCGCCGGTTAGATAGCTGGCGTTGTAGCCATTGAGCCTTAGGCGGGCGCAGAGTTCCTCGGCCATGTGCTTGCTATTGGTAAAGATTAAGGCAAACGATGGCTTGATAGAGGCCAAAAGCTGCAAAAACAGGTAAAACTTGTCAGATTTGGCTACGTGATATAACTCTTGGGTGATACTTTCAACTGTAATTTGGTCAGGCTGAAGGTCTATCTCTTCAGGGTCGTTCATAAACTCCCAAGCTAGGTTGCGAACGCGCATTTCCAGGGTAGCGGAAAACAAAAGTGTCTGCCGTTTGGTTTTGTCTGGAAGCTTACGAAACATGCGCTTGATATCTGGATAGAACCCCATATCAAAGAGGCGATCGGCCTCGTCTATGACGAATGTGTCGATGCGGCGGGTGTCAAGTTCGTGGCTGCCCATGAATTCCAGGATGCGGCCTGGGGTGCCGACATAGATGTCACAGCCCATTTGGAGGAGTTTGCGTTGGTGCTCGTAGCCGACGCCGCCGTAGAAGACGCCGATGTGGAAGCCTTTGACCTTGGAGCAGAGGAGCATGGCGTCGTCGGAGATTTGCTGTGCTAGTTCGCGCGTCGGGGCGATGATTAGGCAAGACGACGATGTCCCAGATTCCCTGTTTCGCAGAAATTTTTCGAGAAAAGTGATGATATAGACCGCTGTTTTGCCGCTGCCCGTTTTGGACTGGACCATGACGTCCCGACCCTGGAGAGTTATTGGTAGGACCATTTCTTGAACCGGCATGCAGGACTGAAAGTTGGCGGCCTGGGTGCCTTCCAGAACCTGCTCATGCAAGGGTAATTCGTTAAATGTCATGTTCCTACTCCGACCCGTATAGTTTTATAATTTCACGCGGCTTAGAACCTCGGGCGGGGCCAATGTAGCCGGCTTCTTCCAATTGTTCAATCAAGTTTGCAGCCTTATTGTAACCAATGTTCAGGCGGCGCTGAAGATAGGACGCAGAGGCCTCGCCTCGGTCAGAGACAATCTTCCAGGCCTTGCTGAAAAGGTCCTCGGCCGGGCCTTCATCCTGCTCGGGATCCTCTTCCTCATCGTCATCATCCTCGAAGTAAGATTCATCGATGTAGTCAGGCTCTCCTTGTGTCTTTACAAACTCGACAATATCCTCAATTTCTGGGTCTATGAATGCACCCTGAATTCTGGTCGGTTGCCTAGATTCTGGGTTGTTGTAAAGCATGTCGCCGCGACCAAGAAGTTTTTCCGCACCAGGCGAGTCAATAATAATCTTACTGTTAATCGAGTTGGAAACTGCAAAGGCAATCTGGGTGGGGATGTTACTCTTAATAACACCAGTAATGACGTCCGATGAAGGCCTTTGTGTAGCAAGAATTAGGTGTATACCGCAGAATCGGGCTACCGCTGTGATACGCTTAATCGAGGTTTCCATCTCCTTTCCGACGGCAAGCATCAAGTCAGCAAACTCATCGATAATTACCATAATATATGGGAGTTTCACCCTCAGAAGGCCCTTCTCCACAATCTTTTCGTTGTACTCTTCAATCTTTTTTGCGCCGATGCTAGAGAACAACGCCATGCGCCGCTCCATCTCCTCGACCACAAAATTCATCGCCTTTATGGCCTTTTTCGCATCCGTGATAACTGGCGTGAGCAGGTGCGGAATTCCGTTGTAAAGCGAAAGCTCAACCATCTTCGGGTCCACCAAAATCATCCTAACTTCTTTTGGCGTCTTGGTATACAACACCGAGCAAATCAGGCCATTCACGCAAACCGACTTTCCAGAGCCCGTGGTACCCGCAATCAACAGGTGCGGCGTCTTGGCCACATCGATAACCACAGAATCGCCAGTAATCGTCTTACCCAGGACCATCGGAATCTTGTAATACTTCGCCTTCAACGCGGGCATCATGGCATCGAACCCAATAATGTCTCGCTTCTTATTCGGCACCTCTACACCAATCGCCGATTTTCCAGGTATCGGGGCGAGAATTCTGACATCTTCCACCGATAGGTCCATTGCTATATTATCTGAGTAACTTGTTACCGAGGACACTTTTATGCCCTTGGCAAGCGTTAGTTCATACAGCGTAAACGTTGGCCCATGCTGCACTCCCACAAGTGTGGTTGGAATTCTAAACTGTTTGAATGTGTCTACAATCTGCTGCCCTTCTGGGTCATTTTCCAAATCTTCATAAATCTTAGCGCTTATCGGATAGTGCTTAAGCAGGCTTTCCGGTGGGAACTGATAGTTAAACTTTTGTTTATCAATAAGATACGAATTTCCATTTCTGGAGCTTTTCAGTCCTGCAACTCCAGAGACATAGTCCACATCCGGCCCCTTGGCTGTGGCCTTGTCCATACCGGCGGCCATATCCTCATCAGAAATACCATCATCCTCATCCGCTTCGTCTTGGCCAGAGGCCTCGGCCGGCCCCTGTGCGCCGGCCTGTGTTTGTGTTGTGGCGGGTGCACTGGATTCACTTTGCATGTTTTGTGGTGCCTGGTTTGGTGCGGCCTGTGTTTGCGTTGTGGCAGTGCCCTGATTTAGTGCAAATTGTGCGGCTTGGAGGGCCTGGGCCTGTTCGGCTTGACGCTGGAGTTCGGCCTTGGCTTTGGCCAATTCCTCCTCGGCGCGGCGAGCGGCTTCTTCGGCCTCTTGTCGCTGGCGTTCCAAGTTGTGGACCTCGTCCAAATGTTTTAGTTCGTATTCGGCCTGACGGCGGCGGGCTTCGATTTGCTCGTCGCGTTCGGCTTCTTCGGCAGCCTGCTTGAAAATCGAGGTCGTTTTGACCTTCAAATCATAATCCTGGACTGGCATGGGCCCTGTCATTTGCGATATTGGAATCTGCTGAGAAACTGGAATCTCGACACGCTGGCTGACATTCTCCAATCGTGTATTTTCTTCTTGCGACTGGAATTGAATCTGGTTTTGCGCATCCTGTGGAGTCTGGAATTGAACCTGGCTTTGACTTGCCTGTGAAGTGGTTTGCTGCGATGACTGGTAGCCCGCATTGGCGGCATTGTCTGTGTTAATGTTGCCTGAGTTAATATTGCCAGTGTTAATATTGCCCGAGTTAATGTTGCCCGACAAGCCGAAGTCGATGTTTGGAATTTCAGAGCCATAGGTTGGAAAATCTTTTGCGGCCTGGGCCTCTTCATTGAGGCGACGCATCAGAGTTCGGGGCTTGAACATGTTTTGAAGGCGCTTTCTCGTCTCTTCAGCCTCTCGGCGGGCGGCCTCTTCTTGTTCCGCAATTTTGCGTAGTCTCTCCTCTTCTATTATGCGCTTTTTCTCTTCTTCTGCTTTCCGCTTTTCCTGCTCTGCCCGTTTTATTTGCGCCTCGCGCTCAGCCACGTCATAGATGCCTCGGTCCACAGATGATATGGACGCGGTTGTGCTGAAATTCGGGAAAGACTGAAATTCTGGAACTTCCACATCAGTAAGACTAGACAGCGCCCTTTTCAGACTTGCCACATCCCTCTGATTTGGTGCCGCAGCATCTGCCTGGTCAGTTGACTGGGCATGTGCATTATCTTGAGATTTATCTTTAGATTTGTCTTGAGTCGTGTCGTGGTTTTTATCGTGGGTTTTATCGTAGTCGGAGGGCTGAGTGGCAGTTTTTGTGGTGTTTGCGGGGTTTGTAGTTTCTGAAGTGTTTTGAGAATCTATGGTTTTGTTGAATTTTGCGGTGTCCGAAGGCTCTATGGTTTCGCCAGATTTTGCATCTTCATCAGCATAGTTAGAATAGTCCGCCAACTGATCTGCAGTTAAATCATCATCTTCAGATGATTGATTAGGCACTTGGCCTTTTTTGTCTTTCATCTTCTTCAGATTTTGCTTTTTTTCCTTTTTTGCAGCCTTTTCGATTGCTCTTGCCTCTTTTTTGGCCGCTTTTGCATCCGCTTTATCGTCCTTTTTTGAATTTCCCTTTGTATCCGCTTTTATATCTGCTTTTGGAGTTTCCTTTTCTTGGATAGTTTCAGTTGTTTTCATGCCTTCTTCGGCTTCCTGTTCTGTAACTCTAGTCTTTTTCCCCTTCTTTTCTTTTACTTGTTTTTTTCGCGGTCCATATTTGACTCTATGAATTACAGCAATGAGAATTATAGACAAAAGCAAAGCTACTCCAGCAATTATGGGATAGCTACTGGGCAGTTTAGAAACTATGCTAAAGTTTTGAGCCCCGCCCTGTGCAAAGGCGCAAAGAAGATAGGCACTGTAAAAAGCCACAATTCTTAGTAAAAATTGCAAAATTCCTGAACCCATTATTGCTAGGACAAAATTAACTATACAAAATGCCACAAGTGGAACTAGGCCCACACTACTTATGGCCGATCCAGAGAAAAAATTAAGATTGCTATTAAATACGTTGTACAAACCCCCGAGCATAGCATAAAGCAAACTTCCTTGCTTTAAACCCATAATGGGGAATGCACAAACCAGAATGGCAACAACGGCAATTACCGCTGTAATAAATATCATAACTGGATTTGCCCTGTGCTTGTTTCCCATGCCCTTCATAATAGCACTTAAGCACCGAAGTGTCATTATTCTGAACTTTATTGTTTCCCCTTTATCCTACCTTATACCATATCTTTTGCTGTTCTTTTTGTAGTGTTGTTCAAGCCAGTTTTTCGCACCTTTTACTTTCAATTTCAGGGATTTCCTTGCGTTAGACTTAAGGCAGAATTTCCCAACTTTTTGGCAAAGCCGTTTTTGTGGGAGTCTCCCCTACGCTGTTGATGATGTACTTAGTGCAATTACGGCATGCTTTGTCCTGTTATGGCATTGCTCAAATCAATACCAAGCCCTTTGATCTGGTGCAAGTTTTGGTAACACTTTTTCTCCACTGGTTTCAGGTAG
>X301_European_Hare__coassemble_1264_pt1 | contig 14507 bp, 9 predicted proteins | sample X301_European_Hare__metabat2_high_PE_015 | metagenome-assembled genome bin X301_European_Hare
TTACTATCTTGCTATCTTAGGGCAGTTCTATCCTTTGGGTTTTACACTTTTTGTTCAAATCTTAACAAAAGGTGATAAAAGTTATCACCTTTTGTACTTTAAAATACATTTTGTGTAAAACCTAGGCGCAGAAGGCTAACTATCTTGCTATCTTAGGCCAGTTCTATCCTTTGGGTTTTACACTAAAGTTAAGTTGGCCTTATTGATGAAGAAAAATAAGCTGAAAATCACAACAATGAGAGTGATAATGCCTTCAGTGGCAGTTGGTGGGCAAATGCAAACTAGACAATAGGGGTTATTACAAATATAATTTTATGCATGAAAACGTGGTTGACTTATTTGGCAGCAGCTGCCATGGGACTTGCTTTTGAACTAACACTAAAAGATACATCTTTCTTTTTCCCTGTCGTCAACTTCATAGCTGGCATAACCATGAAGCTTGGCATATTCATGGTCTTTCCTCTAGCTTTTTTTTCAATGTCAGCGGGAACTGCATCACTATCTAGAAAACGTGGACATTCCACATATGTGTGGTGTGCTACTATACTGTGGTCAATACTTACATCCTTACTATTAACAATATGTGCAGTAGCGATTTTCAGACTGTTTCCAGTAGCATTTCCAGCAACATCAACAACACCAGAAAATGAGCAACAGGCAGTAGCGATATACCAGAGCCTTTCATCAGTGACAGTTACAAGACTAGTATCGGCAAACCCACTATCGGTAAACGCATTTATTAATTTTATAAAATCAAGTGACTGCCTGCTACCGATAATAGTAATTGCCATGATATTTGGTTATGCAATACGGCCAACATCGGAAATAATAAGACCTGCGTACATAACATTGAACTCGATTAGTGAAGTGATGTTCAGGCTTGCAAGACAAATTGCGAAATTGCTATGGATTGCAATATTTTTCCTTTCAGCAACATGGGTTGACGCACTGATTGAAGACCAGACAATACTTATTGCACTAAAGTTTGTGGCCCTATTTGGAATAACAATAATGGCCGTGTTGTTAGTAATATTGCCGATAATTTATGCAATAATGACAGGATTTAAGAGAAATCCATACAGACAGATGATTAGATTGCTGTCAGCAGGAACAGCAGCTCTTATATCTGACAACTACCTTTTTAGTCTTAGTGCCCTATATACAGACTGTAGAACAAACTTAGGAATACAAAAAAGTGTAGTTGGCGTATCGCTACCACTTCATAGCATCATAACAAGAGGTGGAAGCGCAATGGTTTCCACAATGTGCACTTGCGCCCTACTTTTTGCCATCAATGGGGCAAACCCAGCATCTACAGGAGCTACGGAGGCAGTAGGAGCGGCTGTACTTGGGGTACCGACAATGCTACAAGGAATATCTATTGCCTTGGCGTGCACACTGTTTAGCTTCATATCAAGCTTGCATTCAGGTTATGAGGTAGTGTTTATAACAACATTTGCACTAGGTTCTCTTGGAGTTAACCTAGGTGGGGCCGAGTACTCAATCCTTGGAATACTACCGCTAATTAATGGATTTGCTATACTTTTGGATGTCATGCTGGCAGGATTGGGAACAAGCTTTACAGCCTGCCATTTGAAAGCTGACTGCCATATCAGAGCAAGGGATACAGTCTGATGCCCAACAAATTTTTTAGATACTTTTTATTACTAATACAGATTTTCACAATAGCCGTAGAAATGTTGATATATATCTACGGAATTTTAATAGCTGAAAATTTGACTGACAGCCTCCCACTGATTGTAGCAGTAGTTAGGGTTGCAGTTGTGCTGTTGATAACAATCACGTACTACAAAACAAGTGTAACTAAGTTCAACCCAGGAAACCTATTTATAATTACATGTCTGTTCTTCCTATCAGCGTCAGAGCTTGGGGTCCTTTCTTACCTAGTGCAGCTAACTGGATGGAGCATACTATCACCAAGAACGATAGCTAGAATCGTCATGGCATCGCAATTTTTATCATACTTCTCCATAATTGGGTATGCCGTTCAGAATCAAACTAACGAGCACAACCCAATAGTTCGACTACTGATGATGGGCGGTATAGGTGTAATATTTTTGACAATGACAATACCAACATCGCAGGACGTTTATACACTATGGTCAATACCGGCCCCGCTTATCCTAGTTACAATTCTAGCCGCCACCGCATGCCTAACAAACCTAATTCTCATCTTTTCAGAGCCCACACGCGGCGCCGTTGCTAGGCATCTTTCCATCATCTTAATGATTGTAGGCAACTACATTGTCATTAAATTTGGGCAAAACCTCATCATGGCAATAATTGGCTCTAGTCTGTTTATCATCGGTGGATTAATCATCGTCGGCCAAACACTGCACAACTCCGTCCTACTCTGACCCTAATCCGCCAACAATGCCTCCGACATGCGGGCAATCTGCGCCTCATCAACCTTCACCACTGCGCGGTCGTAACTAAGCAACCCGTTCACCTCTTGCTCCACGTCCGACACCTGGGTATAGATCGAGGCCGCCAAGCCCTTGGCCTTGGCAGGAATTATTTGCTTATTGTAAAGTTTGACAATAGCCTTGGTTAAATCCTCTTTGGAACGGAAGTTGCGGTATGTAAATGCCTTTTTACCCTCTAAGTCAATGTTCATACCGTAACCACCAAACTCTGACAAGACAACTGCGCGGCCCAGTTTGTCGGGCTTAAAATGGTAAGCATGAAAGTAAACATGAAGACTGCGAACATCACTTATGCCTTGGTCATGCCAACCCGAAGCGTGGTCAATTGTTCTACTAGTGTCTATTTTAAGAATGTTTGACACTATGCGCTTTGAATCGAACTGGCCCCAACCCTCGTTAAAAGGAACCCACATAGCAATCGAGGTGCAATTATACAGATGGTGAATGGTGTCTATGGCCTGAATTTCCCAAACATCTCTCTCGTGTTTGTCCGTGCGCGCAAATTTGTCATATTTGGTGTCATCCAAAAAGGAGCCCAGAACCAGTGGCGCGGAGATGGTCCAAAACCTGTATGCGCCACCGCCAGAGACCATGTCCTGCCAGACCAGCATACCTAGGCAGTCGCAGTGATAGTACCAGCGAAGGGGCTCGATTTTGATGTGTTTGCGGAGGGTGTTGAATCCCATTTTTTTCATGCGAAGAATGTCGTTGACAAAGTCGGCATCGGATTTGGGCGTGTAGTAGCCACCTTTGAAGTAACCCTGGTCCAAAAGCCCGTGGTGAAAATAAGGTTTGCCGTTGAGAAGTAGGCGCGGTACCCCATTTTTGTCTGGACCGACCCCGAAGGTGCGTAGCCCAACGTAAGAGTGGACGATATCCTGCCCATAAGTTATATCGAAATTATACAAAAACGGGTCCTCTGGCGACCAAAAATGCGCATTTTCGATGTCTATGCGCTGCCTAGTATTGACCTGAAGTGTTATCTGCTTGCCTTGAATGACCATTGTGGCGGTGCTGAGATTCACAATATTTGAAACTTTAGAGTTTCCAAAAATGCTCTCAGGTGCACCAATGCCCTCACTGGCACCATTTGTCTGAATTTCAATATAGAAACCCTCAAGGTCTGGGTCCAGTTTTATGCTTTGGATATAATTTTTTGGCACCTTTTCCATCCACACAGTCTGCCAGATGCCACTAGTCTGGGGGTACCAAATCCCACCTGGGTTCGAGCTTTGCTTCCCCCTAGAAATTTCCTTACTATCACCAGGGTCTTGGACACTAACATCTAGGTCAAAACTGGATTTAAATACCTCTATGGTAAAGGGAAGATAACCGCCTATATGCTCAAAAACCTTTTCTTTATCAATAAACACAATAGCGCGATAGTCAACCGCCCCAAAGTGCAAGAGTAACCTCTCCTTAGAAAAATCAACGTCTGGAAATTCCACATGCCTGCTGTAAAGCATAGTCTCCTGGGGGACCAGCGTACGCCCAACACCGCTAAATTCAGACTCTGGCGAATACGGCACAAGTATCTTTATTGGCTCAGCCGTTTTGCCAACAACTGAATTACCAGTTGGATTTTTGGGCTTCTCGTCTGATAAAAAGCGAAGGTCCCATTGCCCATTCAGGCAAAGATAACTATCCCTAGCAAGCTGGGGTCTAGGGTATTCTGAAAGTGGAATATTCATTTTAAACTCCTATCTTTAAGAATAACACATCCTATTCACATAAAGTAGATTGTTTTTATGCAAGCTTTCCTCCATAATCACATCATGAGACTCTTTCTACTCCCCCAAACATTCCACGGACAAAGCACCATCGAAATCTCAGGCAAAGACTTCAACTACCTAACCCACGCCCTCCGCCTTAAAGTAGGCCAAGAAATCATGGGCCGAGACCGCAATGGGACCCTCTGGGACTTGACAATAGCCTCAATCGGCCGAACAACCTGCATTCTCACCGCCACACCTGCCACTCAGGCCATCGAACGAACCGACGCACTTCCCGAATCACAAAATCTCAAACCCATCATCCTATACCAATGCCTCCCCAAAGGTCGCAAGGCCGACGACATCATCAAAAAAGGGACCGAGGCCGGTGTCCGCGACATTGTCCTTGTAAGAAGTAAAAACTGCATTACCGACCTTAATGGTAAAGAACTGCAGCGCCTTTCGCGCTATGACCAAATTGTAGCCGAGGCAATCCAGCAAAGCGGGTCCCTTGTTCCCACCAAAGTTGACGGCATTATTGACCTAAAGGACATCCCTTCCGACTTTGAAAAACGTAGCCAAGGTACCTCTCGCCTAGGGCTAGTACTTCACCAAAGTAGCATCGAAGGTCAAAACAAGGACCTTCTTCAGTGTGCCCTTGGCTTTGAAGGCACAGTAGCTCTTGTCGTAGGCCCCGAAGGCGGCCTAGATGACTCCGAGTGTCAGTTTCTAATATCTGCCGGATTTAAGGCTATTTTGCTTAAAACAAACATCCTAAGATGTGAAACAGCCTCAATATACGCTATCGGAGCTCTGCAAACAATTTTACAGACAACTTGTCAATAACTTGTGCATAAAATAAGGAATGTTTAGTTATTTTCACAAAAAAGGCTTCTACAAAAAGCACACAATTTATATATAACTTTTAAACAAAAATTGCAAAATTCATAAAACTTATTGCTTATTAAATCCTTTCTCTGCAAAGAATTAAAAAATGCTATTCATATGATTAGTACCAAATTAGGAAGGATAGTATAACCATACTAATACAACACCTCCCTACCTATTGACAAACACTATGCACTACTTGTGCATAACTTGTGCAATAGTGTGTGCAAAAACATGGTCTAAAATCTAGAATATGCATGTTATCTTCTTTTAATAAAAGAATCTGAGCCCAGTTATTTTTTATTTCACAATTTCGCAAACTGTCAAACAAACTCACTACGCGTTTCTCTAAAATGATACTAAAGACACTAGAGCTACACTATTTTTCAGTACTTCACACGCCATATCAGCATTTGTTTGCACTTCTCACAAAGTGTGAAGTACTTGTGTCCCATTTTTCTGTGTTCACACTAAATAAAAGGCCCAAGCTTGTTAATAAACTTGGGCCTAACTAAAAAACAACTAATTTAGAAGTTAACTACGCGCTTATTCTCAACTACACTACTACTATCAGAGTCAGCGTTAATTTCGTACGTTTGTAGATACTCATAAGCGGTTTTGCAAACAATATCATACTTGATATCAGCAAGTGGTCTATCGTCATAGTTCATTCTAGAAAGATACTCATTTCTAGCAGTTAGAATAAGAACCTCCTCTCGAAGTCCAGTCGAGGCATTCTCTTCGGCAAACTTTTTCAAGTTTTCATCAGTAAAATCTGGATTCTGATCAACAAAATTAGAAACAACCTTGTCATTTAGAATTTTAGTATAGGCCTCAACCTCTTCTTCAAGAACAGTTACATCTTCTACTTCAATATCCGGTGTTACACCTTGCTCATGAATTGTGTTTCCGCTTGGACCAGTGAAGCTTGCGGTAGTAAGCGAAATATATCCGTCATTGAACGGAGAAATAACCTGCATAATACCCTTACCAAAGGTAGTAGTTCCAATTAAAACGACACGGCCATTATCCCTCATAGCAGATGAGAAAATTTCTGCAGAACTTGCGGTTCCACCATTAATCAAAATCGCAACCTCTACATCAGGAGACACTAGCACGGAGTCTGTAGCAACGTACTTAACGTTCCTTGAGGAATCCTTATAAGTGACGTTAAGAAGGTCCGAATCGCTGATAAACAAATCGGCGATAGCAAGAGTTGCATCAACATCTCCGCCAGGATTTTCACGAAGGTCAATAATAAGTTTCTGCATACCCTTTGAAGCAAGGTCAGACAGTGCATTAGAAATAGAAACATATGTACCACTGGAAAATTCGAGAATCCTAAGATAAGCAGTATGTTCATCTATCATATCGTATTCAACAGTAGGAACTGTAATAATCTGTCGAATCAAAGTAACAGAAAAATCGGTTTCTCCCCTCTTAATTGTCAAATCAACAGATGAACCAGGATCCCCCTTCATCAGTTTTGCGCACTCAGTGGCCTCCATCTCAACAACCGACTGGCCATTAATCTCAATAATCATATCACCAGTGCTAAGTCCCGCACGTGCAGCTGGCGTGTTAGGATAAACCTGGGAAATAATTGCATATAAGGTTTTCTGGTCCGCTGGGTCCTGATAGCTTAAAATGGTCTTAGAGAATGAAATTCCCAGTCCACCATAGACTCCAGATACCTCTTCCGCAAAGTCTGAGGATTCGTCACTTGTAACATAATATGAATACTTATCCCCAAGAGCCTCAAACATGGCAGTTGCCATAGCCTGATAAACTGCATCATAGTCAATATCAAAAAGGTAGTTCTTTTCGACATACTGATATAGCCTTTCCAATGTGGCCATGTCCCTAGAAATAATGTCAGAACCAACAGAACTCTGCCTTGAAGCTGTCAAACTGGAATTTCCAGTCTGCTGAGAATTTCTGACAAGATTCTCAAAAAATTGACGCTGAGTCTCAGGTGATCCATTTGCAAACACAGACCCTACAACGAATACAAAAACCAAAATAGCAAGTAGTAACTTTTTCATGGTTAAAATCCCTTTCATGCTAAAATCTCTTTTTGCCTGAAATATTATTCATGCCTTACTTGCATAAAATATACTACTTTTTGCAAAACTAGTCTTTTAATTAAGGTATCGACACAGAAAAAACACATATTACTTCAAACCTTCCTCAATAACTAAATCAGAACAGCGAATCGTTTTAGTTACAGTTGGCTGTAAATGGTAAGTACTTTCACCTTCAAACTTCTCATACCTTTGGTGTTATTTGTTTAATAGTAACCTTGCAAACTCATTTTACAAGAAACTATTCCATATACACATGCAAAGAACATGGGGCACAATAGAAACCCACAAGTGTTTGTGATATTATTTGGACATGCAACTTTATGCAAATTTCCCAAGCTGGATATCCCCATATGTAGTGCCATTTTTACCTATAAGATGGTACGCAGTAATGTACATCGTGGCATTTTTCATTGCCTATAAACTATTTAGATGGCAGTGCAAACACGGAGCACTACACTTCATGGACTCAGATGACTCATTTGCACTCTTCACTTGTTCAATTGGAGGGTTGATATTAGGGGCGCGAGTGTTCTCGTGCTTGTTTTATGAGGGTTCGTGGTATTACTGGACCCATCCATGGATGATGTTTTGGCCATTTCGGGGTGGGAAATTCATCGGCCTGCCCGGAATGAGCTACCACGGGGGCGTCATTGGGGCCATCATCGGTGGGTGGCTATACACCAGATTTCGCGGCTACGATTTTTTGGACGTGGCAGACCACGTCATCGCAGGAATCCCCCTCGGGTACACGTTCGGCCGCCTTGGCAATTTCATCAATGGCGAACTTTGGGGCCGCGTCACGACCTCGCCCATCGGAATCGTTTTCCCCGAAGCTCCCTCGTTCCCCACATACCTGCCATGGGTCCGCGACGTCGCCCAAAAAATAGGCATGGACTACACCAACCTAGCCACGATTAACCTCCCTCGTCACCCCTCCCAATTATACGAGGCCTTTTTCGAGGGCATTTTCCTTTGGGTTATCTTATGGTTTATCATCAGACCCCTAGCCACAAAGCTCGGCCGAACCAAAAAAATTGGCCCAGGCTTAGTAAGCGGTGCTTACTTTATCGGCTACGGCCTTATCCGCTTTTTCATAGAATACTTCCGAGAACCCGATAGCCAGCTTGGATTCATAATATCTCTGGGCAAAGAAACAGAACCTACCGCCCTATTTAAATCATTTCTTAACATATCCTTGGGCCAAATCCTCTGCTTTGTCATGGTTCTTGTAGGCATAGGCTTGATAATCTACTCGTTCAACACAGACCCAGTGGTATATTACCGCAAGGAAAAAAATAAAAAAACAGTTACGAATAATAAAAAAAATAAGGAACAAAAAAATGCCAGAAAAAATGACAGTAAACGAAAAAGTTGAAAACCTTCGCAAACAGATGCAAAAAAACGGCCTGTCTGCCTGGATAATCAACGGCACAGACCCCCACCAAAGCGAATACGTAAGTGAGCGTTGGCGGTCTAGGTGCTGGATTAGCGGTTTTACTGGTAGCGCCGGAACCGTAGTAGTTACAATGGACAAGGCCCTAATTTGGGTAGACTCCCGCTACTTTTTACAGTGTGAAGAGCAAATCAAAGGTACAATCTTTGAAATGAGAAAACTCAATGGCCCCGAAGCCAGTTCTCCTTCAGAATACCTACAAAGCACCTTCAAAAATGGAGAAAAGGTTGGCATTGCAGATGACACTCTGATGCTATCAAGTAAGGAGTCCTACCAAACTAAAGGCATAGCAATCCAACCCGTCAATGACCTTCTGGACCTGATTTGGACAGACCGCCCACCAGTATCAAATCTGCCCGTTACTAAGATGGATGATAGCCTCTGCGGCCAGACACATGCAGAAAAAATAGCAAAGATACGCGAAATGGGCCATCAAAACCATGAAGATTATCAACTAATCTCTAGCCTAGATGACATTGCCTGGATTCTAAACCTAAGAGGCCAAGACATTGAAGATACACCAGTATTTTTGGCACACCTCCTTATCGGACCAGACACTGTAAAACTCTTTACCCCCAAAGAACGCTTTGTTGACTATACTCCGGATTGCTACACTGTCCTTCCCTATGACGCAATAACTGAGGAACTTTCCAAACTCTCCAACGTAACAATTCGCCTTAACCCAGAGCGCATCAATATGCGCCTAATTAATGCAATCGGCGAAAGCGTCAAACTCTCCAAGGGCCGCGAATACTCCACTGACCTAAAAGCCGCTAAAAACCCGACCGAACTTCAGGGCATCCGTGAAGCCCACATTGCTGACGGAGTTGCTATGGTAAACTTCCTTGCTAAAGTCAAAAGCGGCGACTACAGTTACACAGAGGTCTCCATTGCAGACGCCCTTGCAAAAGAACGCCAACGCGGAGATACCTACCTTGGCCCATCCTTTAGTACCATTGCAGGCTATGCTGCCCATGGTGCAATGAACCACTATAGCGCCACCGCGGAAACCGACATCCCAATCCAAGGCAACAGCCTTTTGGTCCTAGACTCCGGTGGCCAGTACATCGCCGGCACCACCGACATCACCCGCACCCTCTCTTTCGGCAAACCCACCCGTGAACAAAAAATCGACTACACTCTTGTTCTAAAAGGCCACTTAGCCCTGTCCGCACAAATCTTCCCCAAAGGCACCACTGGCCATCAGCTCGATGCCATTGCCCACCAATTTATGTGGCAGGAAGGTAAAACCTTCTTCCATGGCACCGGTCATGGCGTTGGCTTTAGACTTTCAGTCCATGAAGGTCCCCAGCGCATCTCATCTAGCCAAGGCTCCGGCGCACCAGTCCCCCTGCAAATTGGCATGGTCATCAGTAATGAACCTGGCATTTACAAGGATGGACACTACGGCATACGTATCGAAAACCTTATTGCCGTCAAATCTGCACTAACCACCGAATTCGGCCAGTTCTACGGCTTTGAGGTCTTAACCTGTTGCCCCTACGAGCGATCCCTTATCGTCAAAAGCATGCTAACCAAAACCGAACTTAAGCAGCTTAACGCCTACCACCAATGGGTCCGCGACACACTCCTTCCCAAAGTTGATCCCAGCGCTGTTGATTACCTTATCTCCGCTACCGCTCCCCTCTAATTTCCCCATTCCTGAGAAAAAGGGTGACTCTAATGACAAGAATATGCATCTTAGATCTCTTTAGTGGAAAGATTGTGAAGAATTAATGGAATAAGGCTTATTTCGCTTTGAGATTTTAGTCAAATCATATTTTCAAAGCCCTAAAGTACAAATTCAAGGCTATTTCTGATAAGAAAGTTAGCTTTTGCCTGTCGCTTGATTTCTAGAATTCTCCTCTTTTGCTTTCTAGGAGACAAAAGAGGAGAACTTTTATCCTCTTTTGCGCTGTACAGAACAAAAGAGGATAACAAGGAGATTGAACTTGGGAAAAATTGGTTGCTAGTAGGCTGTTTTTGCTTTGAAATTTTAGTCAAATCAAATTTTCAAAGCCATAAAGCGCAAATTCAAAGCTATTTCTGATAAAAAAGCAGCTCCTGCTTGCAGGTTAATTTCAAGAATTATCCTCTTTTGTTTTCTAGGAGACAAAAGAGGAGAACTTTTATCCTCTTTTGCGCTGTACAGAACAAAAGAGGATAACAAGGAGATTAAATTTGAAAAAAGTAGAAAGCGCCAAGGGGGTAAACAACCCAAGGCGCGAAGGATTGGTTAAAGCTCCTCGAAGGCGGCAAGACGGGTTTTGAGAGTTTGGGCCTCTTTGGTCATGTTGGCAGAGTTGTAAACTTCGAGGAGGTTTGTGCAGACCTTTTTGTAATAGTCTAGATTCTTGTTTAAGCCTTTGCGAGCCATAGATTCGAGAAGCTCCAAAGAGCGGCTGTAGTAACCAACGGACTCGAAACTGTCAAATTTATACCAGAGGACCCAACCATAGTTGCCATAAAGAACGGCAAGTGAATCTGGATATTTATCCCCTAACTGGTGGTCCTGAGCAATGCCCAAGGCTTGAAGATAGCGCTTGCGAGACTCCTCAAGGTCGATGTCTTCCAAATAATAAGCAAGGTTGCCTAGTACATTGAAGGCGGTGAGCCAACTGTTGCTTAGATTAAAGTCCACTTTATCGACATAAGAGAGAGCATAGTCCATGTACTGGCGGACAAGGTCTGTATTGTCGGCATTTTGGGCTATGTGGTACAGACTGATGGTGGCATCAAGAACTGAAATGTAACCAAGGTTACTGTATTCATCTAGAGGCGGCAGGGCGGTGCGAAGGTCATAGATGGTTTTTTGAATATCTATGTATTCGGCGAACCTGTTTTGCCGGCTATAGATATTTCCCAAATCTGAGTAAGCGGAAATCTTGCGAGCGGTTCGATTGATGCCGTCGGCGCAGCTATCAATTAAATCTATTATTTTGTGCAGTGTCTCAATGGCTTTATCCAGTTCATCCATGTTCATAAGAGCCATTGCCTGCTGGAAGGAGCAAGAAAGTTTGCTCTCAGTCATGTCAATTGGGACGGTATATCTGGGCCCAACTACACTATCCATATCCATTTGGAGTTGGTTGAACAGATAGACGTACAGCGGATTTTGCCCCATGACAGAGCAGGCTCTGGTGGTTTCAATGATGAAGACGGGCTTGCGGGCAGTGGGATAGTAGGTATTGTATAGGTCTCCCATCTCTAGCCAAAGGAAGGCGCTCTCCTTAGACACTGAGTAATGGTAGATGCCATTTTCACGCACAACCTGAAGATACACTGTGTCCTGACCTTGGCTTTCAAGGGCTATCTCTGAATAGGCGATTTCGACCCCGCTAACCCACTTCTGGCCCACACGGAACTTACCATCCAAATTCGCTGTGTCATTCAAATCAGTTCTGGCTCTTTGCACCTCAGAATCGAGCATGTTGTCTAACTCAAAATAATACTTGAAAAATTTGGACCTTGCAGTGTCCACAAGGCGTGGAAACTCTTCCAAAGCAAAGCCCGTGCTAAGCATAAAATTTTCTGGGTCCGACTCATCGTAGAGGTCGTCTTCATCGAAGTCATCTTCATCTGAGTTGGTGTCATCTAGGGCAGCAGTAAACTGGTCATTTTTTTCTCTGGCTTCAGCTTCGATGTCAATGTCCTTGTTTAGGGGGCAATCTTCACAGGGATGTTCGTCGCAGGAACTGTCAGGGGCAGCAAGTTGGTCGAAGTGCTGCTTTTGCTTCTCATCGAAGACGCGGTAGGCATATCCCATTGTGGAGGCCTCGGCCTGAACATAGTAGCGCTTACCATTTTGGTTTTCGATGGTTATTTCAGCGAAATAATCGAAGTCGAAGGAAGCAGGACCACTTTTACGGGATTCGGAGTGGCAGCCAATTACCTTAAATTTTTCTTCGGTAGGGGCCTGGTCATAGATGTGGGCTTGGGCTGTGGGCATGTCAGGGCTTACTTTTAGAAGTTCAAAATTGGCGCGTTCAAGAGTTTCGTTTAGCTTGTAGATGCTTTCGTGGTTTCTGATGGACTCGCTGATGATGAAGTCGCGGATGTCTTTGCTGTTAAGCTTAGGCATTTTGCAGATGTCCATGGCATACTGGACTTGAGAAAGGTTTACGCCGATACCCATACAGATTGCAATGATGTAGTCGCGCTCTTTGGTTTTTTTGTTGCCATTCATCAGTTTGTAGGCATAGTCATAATTTAGAGTGGACCTAGCTATTGCGTCCTTGCGCTTAATTTTATGCTCACTAATCATTTGAGCGACAAAGGCCGAAAAGTCTTTGGGATAATGGCGGTTAAGCTGTTGGTAGAACATTTCTTCGGCCTTGTGGTCACCACTATTGATAATTTTTATTAGCTCTTTTTCTAGTAGTTGGTCTGTAATTTCTTCCATATATTATTCCTTTTACTAGTTTAAGTAGGTGTTGTCAAAGGACTCGGCCTATGGAATTGTCCAGCATGGCATCGAGTTCCTGGTAGTATGAATAGAAGCGCGACTTTTGGGCCTGAACAAGGTCGGGGTATTCCTGAATGGCAAAGCCCGTGTAGAGCATAAATCCCTCCTTGAGGGGCTCCAAGTAGTCGGAGTCTGGGTCGTCGGGGTCCAGATTGTCGTCTCCGTATTCCTGGACGGCGTGAGCATAGTAGATGGCGGGAAGGTCGTCTTCGGGGTAGTATTCTTGGGCCATTTCCTGTTCTTCGGGGGTGAGAATGTCTTCGAAGTCGGGGTCATCTCCGATGCTGCCTAGTTTGTCGAAGTGGGCCTTTTGGTTTTCGTTGAAGAGTCTGTACGCGTTGCCCATGCTTGCGGCCACTGCTTGGAGGTAGTATCGTCTGCCTTGTGGGTCTTCAAGAACGATTTGGGCAGTGTACTCGAGGTCGATTGGCATGCAGCCGACCTGAGTGTCGGATGTGGAACGTGAGATTTCCTTGAAAGTGATTGGTGTTGTGTTGTTGGTGGGGTTAGTTTTTTTACGCATTTTTTTCTCCTTCTTTGCTTGCTGCTTTGATTGTTGCTTTGCAACTTGATGCTTTAATATAACTAAACTTTGAGCATTTTTTTGGACCACAAAGGACCAATTTTTTATTTTTTTTTATTCAAAGCTAATTTTTATCCCGAAAAAGTTTTTTAAATGCGGGTTTGGGGGGAATGCTTGGCAGACTTGGCATAAACTTAGTAAATCGGTTGGGAGTGGCAACATATTGTTCAATGTTTTGTGACAAAATCACTGCAGCGACCCATGACGTTGGTTTGGCTGAAGTTAGTCGGCTTTGCGGATGATTTTTTTGGTCTTGGAGGCGGGATATGGCAGGCGTTCTTCGGATAAGCGCCAGAAGTTGATGACTGTGCCAACGCGCTCGAGATTGTTGGGACCGACGGGAACAATGACTTTGTCGCCGATTTTGATGGAATCGTCATCGTAGAAATAGGAGTAGCCGTTGTCATCGAACTGGGAGAAGGCGACTGAGTACCAGTTGTAGTAGGTGTGTTCTTTGCGAGCGAAGGCGATAAGGCCTTCGATGGTGGCAAGGATGGTGACGCCAGATTTGTTGGCTAGAAGCGGCGGGCAGGCTTCGAAGTGGTTGTCGGAATAAACGATGCGAAAGATGATGCCAGGGGATTTGAGGTATGTGTTGTTGTAGGTGTCGGTGGCGAGGATGTCTTTGATGTTAGTATATAGAAGGGAGATTTCGTAGGGGTCAACATGCAGAGTTTCAGTATGGATGGTGGGTTTTTGATTGTCGTGGTCTGATGAGTTGGCATTTGGAGTCTGATGGTGGATTGTGGAGTCGGGGTCGGCGGAGCGAGTTTCGTGGGAAATGGTAGAGTTGGAGTCGGTGGAGTGATTTTCGTGAGAAATGGTAGAGTTGGAGTCGGTGGAGTGATTTTCGTGAGAAATGGTAGAGTTGG
>X301_European_Hare__coassemble_1272_pt1 | contig 14379 bp, 17 predicted proteins | sample X301_European_Hare__metabat2_high_PE_015 | metagenome-assembled genome bin X301_European_Hare
CGTATTTTCAAAAATGAAACGAAATACGTGGAAATTTCCACGTAAAATGAAAATTGGGAAGAAATACGTGGAAATTCTAGAGAGAAGGGTTTTGGATGGGAGTTTTTTGGGGTATGAGGGGGTGGGTGGACTGGGGTGAGAGGTTAGGGAGGTTAGAGGGTGAAGACTGGGAGGATGCTGTTGTAGTGCAGGAAGTGGCTGGTGGAAGCTATTTGTTGGATTTGTTTAAGAGAGGCGAAGGCCCAGTCAAGGGTCTCGGTCTGGTGAATGTGGATGGAGGAGGGGGACGGGGTGAATGGAAGGTCGAAGCGATAGGCATCGACGATGTAGTTTTGGCCGGGGGAGTCGCGGTGGTAGGTGTGTAGGAGGCTTGCGGGGGTGCGGGAGAGGTCGAGGCCTGTTTCTTCGAGGGTTTCGCGGAGGACGGCTTGGAGGGAGGTTTCGCCGGATTGGGCTGCGCCGCCGGGGATTTCCCACCAGCCAGGGGCCCAGGCTTTGGTGAGGGCGCGGCATGTGATGAGGAAGCGGCCATCGGGGATGCGGATGGCGGCTAGGACGGAGAGGTAGTAGTCGCCGGGGGCCATGGTCCAAGTGTTGCGAATCATGGTGCGGCCGGTTCTAGTTTTGTGGATGTCATAGATGTCCCAGAGCTCGGGAGTGTTGGGAGCCGTGATATTTTGTTGTTGAGTGGGGGTGGTGGGAGCCGTGTGCTGGTTTGGGGGAGTGGGAGTTTGTAGTGACATGGTTGCGTCCTTTGGGTTATTTATAGAGAATTGGGGAGAGAGTGTAAAGGTTTTGGAGATATTGTAAGTGAATAAGAGGGTTTGTACGACATATTTGATGAAAGAATTGTAATTGCAAGTTAGGGTGCGGGTTTGGTAAAATTGTTTTATGAAGAGATACAGGATTGGTGAAATTGCTAAATTATCTGGACTTACGCTTAGGACCATTAGGTACTACGGGGAATTGGGACTGCTGTCTGATGTTAGGGGTGTTGGAGGACAGCGGTATTTTACAGACCAGGATCTTGTTTATTTGAAAAGAATTATTGAACTAAAGGGGCTGGGGTTCTCTTTGGAAGAGATTGCGAAAATTATTCGGATGAAAGATCAGGACCAAAGTGGGAATAAGAGGCGAACTGAACTTCTGACGCAGTATCGCAGTAAATTGTCTGAGGATTTGGAAAAAATTAAGGTACTTCAGGAGCATATTGATGAACTTAAGTGGCATATTGCCCAGTTGGAAAGTGCCGAGGATGGGTTTACTGATTGTCCGGGCTCGGCTTGTGCTGGGTGTGAGCATAAGAATCGATGCATTTTCTTTAAATCAAATTGAAGATAAGTATTGAGTTGAAGTTAAAAGAAAAGGAATTTGCTATGAGTGATAATTATAAATGTGTAAAGAGAATAATAGATGACTATTGTGTGTTAGATACTGAAACTACTGGGTTGGGAGATTATGATGAGGTGATTGAAATTGGAATTCTCCAAGTAAGAAATAATGAGGTTGTAAAGAAGTATTCTCAGTTAATTCAGCCGAGAAGGAGAATTAGTGCTTTTATTACTAATTTAACAGGAATTACAAACGCTATGGTTGCAGGGATGCCTTCAATTATGGATGTAAAGGATACTGTGCTTAATTTTTTCGGTGATGATGTTATTTTGGGTCATAATGTGCTTTTTGATATAAGGTTCCTTAATGCAGGTTTTGGAATTAAACTAAGTAATCCATACATGGATACAAGACTATTTGCTAAAAAGGTTTATCCCGAATTATCTCATCATAAATTATCTGATTTGACTGAATACTTATCTCTTACAAACAATGAGCACCGCGCTTTGGCTGATTGTGTTTCTACTAAGGAGTTGTATGATGCCATAAAAAGTAAAATGGCAAGTCAAAACGTTGGGATACAAGACTTGTGGAAAAGTTATAGAGATTAATGAGGATAAAGTTTTTATGAGTCGGATGGTACCATGATGAAAGAAAGAATAGGTGTTAATATTTTGACTCGGTTGAAAAAGCGGTGGTTTATAGATGGGGAAAATAACTATTGGGTTAAATAGTGCGGTCCCTTGGATAATTAAATGTACCCCAGATCTTGTGATAGGAGATTTGGGGTACAATTTTAAGTTTGAGGGTGAGGCGGTGAGGAGGCTTTAGTTCTGGGAGGCGTAGGTGGTAAGGGCGGTTTGGACGATAGATACCATCGAGGAAATCGATTCTGAAAGGTCTCGGCCTTGGAGATAGTCGACTATGTTGGCCTGGAAGGAGTAGTAGATTGAGTAGGCGGATGGGAGCCAGACGTTGGCCAGGCGGGGGTCGGATCTGAGGAGTGAGGTTGAGGCGACTTGATAGAGTGGGTTGGCTTCGAGGAAGGCTTGGTATGCGGGGGTGTCATAGGCGAGGGTGTTGACGGGGACATAGCCAGTGGATTCGGACCAAAGGGCCTGGACGTCGGGCGAGATTAGGTATTGAAGGACGGTTTTGACGGCGGGAGAGTTTGTGAAGGAGAATAGGGCGCCGCCTGAGATGACGGTGCCGCCGGTGGCTGATGTGTTGACGACGGGGACGGGAGCAACGCCGACCTCGAAATCGCCGGCAACTGAGGCTATGATGGTGGAAAGGTTGCTGGAAGATGCGAGCATGGCGGCTGTGCGACCGCTAGTAAATTCTTCGGTGACACCAGACGTGATGGGATTGTAGGCGCCAGTGTCGTAGATGGCTTTCCATTTTTCAAGGAAGGCCTGATAGGTGCCGTTGGTGCCGAAGAGAACTTGCGTGGCGGGGCCATCGTGGCCATTGCGGTTGTTGACCATGTAACTACAACCATTTTGGGCGCCGAGGAAGGTACTAAGTTCGAATGTAGCGGGGACGCCTGCAAAGCCGGAACGGGTGGGAGAGGCTGTCTTGGCTACGACTGTGGCCATGTCATCCAAAGTTTGCGGTGCAGCTAGGCCCAAAGAGTCGTAAAGTGTCTTGTTATAGTAGTAGAGTAGGGCAGAGGCATTAAAAGGTATGGCTAGTTGGCCGCGTTCGGATGTATATGAGGAGATGCCACACTGCAGGATGTTGGACATGTCTAGCCCTAGTTCGTCTACTGTAACTAGGTAGTCACTATGGTTCATGTCGGTGGCTGCGGTGGCATCCATCATGGCTATGTCTGGTAGTGATGATGTTCCAGTTGCGGCGTTGACTTTGGTTAGTACGTCGTTGGCCTTGCCTTGGTAGATGGCCTCTATTTCTATGCCCTGTTCTTTGCCGATTGTATCGTTAAATGTGTCGGCAATTTGCTGAAAGACTGTTGCGTTAGAGCCCTGGGCGGAGTGCCAGATGGTGACGGTGGTGGGTTTTGTGTTTGCGGTGTTTGACGTGTTGGAACTTCGAGATTCGGAGTTGTTTGATTCTGAGTTGCCGCCGGCAAAGGCTAGGGAAGTGGTGAGAATTAGTAGGGCAACAATAGCAAGGGTTTTTAGCTTTTTCATTTTTTACCTCCAAAAGTTGGTGCTAAACTGTGCTTGAAATCAGATTGCAAACTAGTGTTGTTAGCTTGTTTGCATTGCTGGTTTCGCAGGCCTTATTTTCTTATTAGTGCATGCTCAATCCGACGTTTCGAGAAGCCAAGTAGGATTATAAATGGTAGTGTGATTAGGACAAGTGCTGCCATCTGAGAGCCTAGTTGGCCTGATTCGGCGAAGCCGAGCATGGTAATTCCTGTTTGTATTGTTCTGGTACTGGTCTTGTTTGTAACAAGAAGTGGCCATAAATAATTGTTAAAAGTGGTAATAAGAGTTTGAATTGCAACTGTTAGAATGGCTGGCGCTGATAGTGGTACTAGAACTGACCAAATGTAGCGCATATCTGATGCTCCGTCTAACTGGGCAGCATCATAACAACTGGAGTCCTGCTCCAAGAAAGAGCCCATAAGCAGGAGCATATGAGAAGCGGAAAAAAGGCTTGTACAGATTATACCAGCCCAGGTGTCCAATAGTCCAAGTGCGGCAACGGTTCTGTAATTCTGGTACAATATGGCTTCTTGTGGGACAAAAAGTGTTAGCACTAGGGCGGTAAATATTATGTTTCTACCTCTGAAGTGAAGGTGGGTAAAAGCAAAGGCAGCAAAGATGGTAACTGTAGTGCGGATGATTGCCGCCAAAATTGAGGTTCCAACTGAGTTGAAAATGTATGTGCCGAAGTATTTGTGGCTGAGCACATTTAGATAGTTTGCCCACACTGGGTTTTCGGGAAAGAAGTGTATTTTGTTAAAGTCTCTGGCCGAAAAGAGAGAAGACGTGAACATGTAAAAAAGAGGGAATATTATTATGGTTGCTAAGAGAAGTAAGAGAATCTTTCGGAGAATGAACTTAGCTGTATCAAGGGGGCGGCGTTTCATAGTGGCGCCCCCACTTTGCCCTGAGCAGGAAGGGAACTGCTTAGGGGAGGTTCGTGGTTTGAACTGGGAGAGGTTGTTATAGGGGACTGGGCTCTGCTGATTTTTCGTGTTGCGAAAAATGCGTGTTTTTTGTTGCTCTGGCGGCTACTGACGCTTTCGTGTACGCCGCGGCCTGCACTTAGGATGCCTATGGCGATTGCGGCGATGATCAGGACAAGGGCGGAGAGGGAGTTTTGGACCGCACGATTGCCGCTTTTGAAGGCCTCGACGTAGTAGTAGAACATCAGCGTTTCTGTGGAGCGGAACGGACCTCCCTCGGTTAGGATAATTACTGGTGCTGAAATGAGTAACGCGTCTTTAATGGCCAGAAAAATGGTGACCAAGACGGTGCGGCGGACCATGGGGAGCTCGATTTGGAAGAACAGGCGCCATCCGCCGGCCCCATCCATACGAGCGGCCTGGATAACGTTTTGGTCGGTGCTACGAAACGCACACATCAGCAAGATGTAATCTATTCCGAAGTCAAGAAATACGCCCAAAATGACCAATGTCGCCATGGCTCCACCTGGGGTTGTAATCCACCCAAAATTCAGGCCGAGAACTTTGTTGGCAATCGATGCGGTTCCACGAAATATATCTTTAAATAGTAAAGAGTAGGCAGAAAGGGAGACTGCAACTGGGACGAAAAATATGTATTCAGGTATGAATGAGAGTCGACTTTTTCTCCTAGTTAGTGATGCTGCCAGTAGTGTAAGAAATGTATTTAAAGGCACAAAAAGCACAATAAATTTTATGGTATTTAGTACACTATTAAGAAAGGCTGGGTCTTTAAACAGTATTTTGAAATTATTTAAGCCTGCAAAGCCTAGGATTTTTCCGCTTTGCGATACTGTAAGAAACGACTGAAACAGTGATTTGACTGCTGGAAACCAGCAAAAGAGGGCTGCAAGTATTATTGCAGGAGCAAGGAAAAGGAAGGCCTTGAGGTCCTTTTTTAGTTTGAGTATTTGTGTTCTATTATGTGTGCCGCCATTCATGTTTTTTGGCTGGCCTTTTGGACGGTTCCTGGCTAATGTTTTCTGATTCACGTTAGGAAATGTAGTGAAAAGCCAGAGGAGAATCAAGTATTTTAAAGAGGTAATTTGTTATTTTGTAAAGATATATATTACATTACGAAAGTTAACGTTAGCTTTTATCGTGTGATGTTTTCTTTTTAATCCTATATAAGGTCTTTAGATATGGTGGGTAATGGGGGATCATTTGAATATCAGTGATGGGGTGGGACTTGTGTGAATTAAGAACTAAAAAAGTGGCGGTACAAGAGCATTCTGTTAATTGAAAGTTCATTCGCTACTGTGAAACGATGCACTTCGATGCATAAATTTCTTATGGCTATATTTTACAAGATTCACTTACGTTAAAGGCAAACTTATAGGGTATTTCCCAGAATTTGAAAAATAGAAATTCTTGGAAAATATCTGTGCTGAACTTTGGTTGGAGCAGGGCTTTTTGTGATTTTTGACATGATAATTAAGTTTTGTGGTTACTAGGACAGTATGGGGCCTTTACTTTAGTATGATAAAGTGATAACGTGCTAATGCGTTAAAGTAAAGCTGAATGCTTGATAGACAAAAACAAGGAGATAGATGGGCGATATGTTTGAAGAAGGTATGGAGAGGCAGTTTTATGAGGCGGTGCTAGCGCTGAGGACTGAGGAAGAGTGCAAGGCGTTTTTCAATGATATTTGCACAATAAAAGAGGGGAAGGACCTTATGCAAAGACTGCAAGTGGCATTTTTGCTGGATGAGGGGAAAAATTATCAGGAGATTTCGAAGGAGACAGGGACCTCGTCTGCGACTATATCGAGGGTGAATAGGTGTTTTTTGTACGGCGATGGTGGGTACCGGTGCGTGATTGAGCGTGCGAGGGAGAGGGAGAATGGCGGAAAATGATGGCCTGAAAGCCGAGGAACGTGTGATTTTTAAGCTCAGAGCGCTGTTTCAGGCATTCGGATACCAGCAGTATCGGATGAGTCGGTTTGAGGAGTATGATTTTTACGCGGGGAAGAAGGATTTTTTGGTGGGTGGGGATATTATAACGTTTACGGACCGTGATGGAAAATTGATGGCGTTGAAACCGGATGTGACGTTGTCGATTGTTAAGAGTGTGCCAGATGGGGATGGGGTTTCGAGAATTTGTTATGGGGAAAATGTTTACAGAGTTTCGGAGCAGTCGGGGAAGTTTCGGGAGATTATGCAGACGGGGCTGGAATGTATTGGGAATTTGGGGTTGGTGGAGATTGCAGAGGTTGCGGTTTTGGCGCAGATGAGTCTGAAAACGATTTCAAAGTCATGCGTGCTGACGATTTCGCACATGGGGATTGTTGAGTCGTTACTGGCGGGTGTGCCGGAGGGGGTGAAGTCCCTAGCGATTGGATATTTGTCGGGGAGGAACGTGTCGGCTTTGAATAGCCTTGCTTTGGAAAATGTGCAGTGGGCCAAGGCCATTGAGAAGGTTTCTGCCCTTGCGATGATGTTCGGGCCGTTTGAGGAGATTTTAGGGGCACTGCGTGAAATGGGGGCTGATGAGGTTAGTGTGGGGGAGTTGGAGACGGTTGTGTCGCAGCTAGACCCAGATGTAACTAGGATTGATTTTTCGCTTTTGGATGGGATGAAGTACTACAACGGAATTACGTTTCGTGGTTTTGTGGAGGGGGTCCCGACACCAGTTCTTTCGGGTGGGCAGTATGATAAGTTGATGCGACGAATGAAAAAGAAATCTAGTGCAATTGGCTTTGCTGTTTATATGGATGCTTTGGAGAGGCTTCTGCAAGATAGGCCAGAGTATGATGTGGATGTAGTGCTACTTTATAACGATACAGATAGTGTGGCCTTGGTTTTGGATAAGGCTCAGACGTTGAGGAATCAGGGGTTTTCGGTAGTAACGTTGAAAGAGGTTCCAAAGCAGTTAAGGTTTAGGGAAGTGGTTAGAAGTGGCGAAGATGTTTAATGTTGCGCTTCCAAAGGGGAGACTCGGAGAGAATGCTTACAAGATGTTTGCCAAGGCGGGTTTTGAGTGCCCAGAGGCAGTTAGTGGTTCTAGAAAGTTGGTCTTCGAAAATGAAAAAACTGGTGTAAGGTACTTTTGGGTAAAACCTGTGGATGTTGCTGTCTATGTGGAGCGTGGGGCGGCGGATATAGGCGTGGCAGGTAAGGATATTATTGATGAGTACAGTCCGAATGTTTATGAGGTTTTGGACTTGAAGATTGGGCAATGCAGAATGTGCGTTGCTGCAAAGAAGGGGTTCAGAGACAATGCGGATGTGACGCTGAGGGTGGCAACTAAGTTCTCGAATATTGCGACAGATTATTATGCCTCTGTTGGCAGAGAAATTGATGTAATTCATTTGAATGGATCTATTGAACTTGCACCTGTTTTGGGTTTGTCGGATGTGATTGTTGATATTGTAGAAACTGGAGCAACGCTTAGAGAAAATGGGCTTGAGGTGAGAGAGACAATAATGCCGATTTCGGCAAGGCTTATTACGAACAAGGCGTCTTTTGAATTTAAAAGAGATAGCATGATTAGGGTTATAGAGAGTTTAAGAGCGCAAGTAGAGGTTTTAGATGATTAAGATACTGAGATATGGTGAAACACCGGATGAGGAGATTTTTAAAAGAGCAAGTTCCTCTCAGGCTGTGTCAGACATTGTTTCTAATATATTGGAAGATGTGAAAAATCGTGGGGATGGGGCGCTTAGAGAGTACTCGTTAAAGTATGATGGGGCGAAACTTGATGATATTGAGGTGCCTAAATTTATTATTAAGGATGCGGTTGAGTCTGTTGATTCTGATGTTATGGACCTACTTAAACGCTCTGCAGAAAATATTAGGGATTTTCATAGGCGCCAAGTTAGGCAAGGCTTTGTTATTTCAGAAAAGCCAGGAATTGTCTTGGGGCAGAAGGTGGTGCCGGTTTCTGTTGCGGGAATCTATGTTCCAGGAGGTACAGCTCCGCTGGTATCTACAGTTTTGATGGATGCAATTCCAGCCAAGATTGCTGGGGTTAGGCAGATTGTCATGGTTACCCCACCAGGAAGAGATGGAAAGGTAAACCCTATGATTTTGGCGGCGGCCTATGTGGCTGGAGTTGATAGGATTTTTGCTGTTGGAGGGGCTCAGGCTATAGCTGCTTTGGCTTATGGTACAGAGACTATTCCCAAGGTGGATAAGATTGTTGGGCCTGGAAATGTTTATGTGGCTGAGGCTAAGAAGCAGGTTTCTGGGGATGTTGGGATTGATATGATTGCTGGCCCTAGCGAGATTTTGATTATTGCTGATGGAAAATCGGACCCAGCTATTGTTGCTGCCGACATGCTCAGTCAGGCTGAGCATGACAAAAATGCTTCTGCAGTTTTGATTACAAACAGCATGGAACTTGCAAAAAATGTGGATAAAGAGATTGAAAAACAGATAGCATTTTTGCCGAGAAATGAGATAGCAATGGCCTCGATCTTGGGGAATGGGAGGATTATTGTGGTAGAGTCGCTGAATCAGGCCATCGAAATTAGTGATGCCCTAGCGCCAGAGCACCTAGAGATTTGTGTGGATAATCCGTTTGATTATCTTGATAGGGTGCACAATGCGGGGTCGGTTTTTCTTGGGCGCAGTTGTCCAGAGGCGTTGGGGGATTACATGGCGGGGCCGAATCATACGTTGCCGACTGGGGGAAGGGCAAGGTTCTGTTCGCCGCTTTCGGTGGATGATTTTGTGAAGAGGTATCAATTTACGTACTATTCCAAGTCTGCGTTGGCTGCGGTTGCACCAGATGTGGCGGCGTTTGCGAGGTTGGAGGGTCTGGAGGCGCATGCTAGAAGTGCGTTGAGTAGGAGCGCGCAAAGTCAGAGTGAGTGATGTTATGGTGAGCAATGTCGAAGTGATGATGGTTGCGGGGATTGCAAAATGGGAGTAAAAGGTGAGTGAGTTTTTTTCGTCGAAATATGCGACTTTGCAGCCGTACACGCCAGGTGAGCAGCCTCAGAACATGCAGGATTTTGTGAAGCTTAACACGAATGAAAATCCGTTTCCCCCATCGGAAAAAGGTATTAGGTATGCCATGGAAAATACTCGGGCATTGAACCTATATAGTGACCCAGATTGTGTTCAGCTAGTGGAAAAAATAGTAGAAACCTACGATATAGGCCATGACATGGTGATTGTGACCAATGGTTCAGACGAGGTTTTGAACTTTGCGTTTATGGCCTTCACTGACCAAAAACACCCAGCACTTTTTGCGGATATTACTTATGGTTTTTACCCAGTCTTTGCTCAGTTAAACGGAAGTGCATATCAGACTATCCCGCTTCGAGAGGACTTTTCTCTCTGCGTGGATGACTATATGGACAAGCATGGCACGGTATTTATCGCCAATCCGAACGCCCCCACTGGTATGTTAATACCTGTTTCGGAAATCGAGCGTCTTGTTCAAGCCAACCCTAACCGAATGGTTGTTGTGGACGAAGCGTATATTGATTTCGCAGGTGAGACTTTGGAGGTATCTTGCATCCCCCTAACCAAGAAATACCCCAACATTCTGGTCTGCCAAACCTTCTCTAAATCTAGAAGTTTTGCGGGCGGCCGTCTAGGTTATGGCATTGCCTCAAAAGAAATTATTTCGGATTTGAATACCATCAAATACTCTACTAATCCGTACAACATTAACTCCATGACTTGTGCTATGGGCATTGGGATTCTCTTGGACGGCGACTACACTAGAAAAAATTGCCAGAAAATCATTGACAATCGCGCCTTCACTACAAGGGCCTTGCAGAAAATGGGTTTTACAGTCCTACCTTCAAACGCCAACTTTATCTTCATATCTAACAAGAAAATATCTGGACAAGAGCTGTATCTACGTCTTAAGGAAAAGGGGGTCCTGGTTCGCCACTTCACTAAGGAGCGCATATCAAACTGGTGCCGTGTCACAATTGGGTCCAGGCAAAGCATGGAAACTTTCCTAGAAAGGACTTATGAGATACTACAAAGCATTACACAATAAGGAGATACTATGAGACAAGCTACCATTTCACGAAAAACTACCGAAACCGACGTACAAGTCTATCTAAATCTCGACGCATTTTCTGAAAATCGCGTTTCTGGGTCCACTATCAATGGAAAACTACCACTAAAAAATTCCGAAAAACTAGAAATCGACACAAGCGAAATTGCCACAAGCGAAATTGCCACAAGCAAAATTGCCACCGGTGTCGGCTTTTTGGACCATATGCTGACTCTTCTAGCGCATCACGCCCGACTGACACTCCTCCTAACCTGCACAGGCGACACCCGTGTAGACGACCATCACAGCGTCGAAGACATTGGCATTGCACTTGGCCAAGCCCTAAAAATCGCCCTTGCCGACAAACGCGGCATCAACCGCTTCTCTCACACCATCCTCCCTATGGACGAGGCCCTTGTCCTTGTCTCTATTGATATATCAGGCCGAGGATTACTGCGCTATACTGCTGACTTTAAGACTGAAAAAATCGGCACATTTGATACTCAATTGGTTGAAGAGTTTTTCCAAGCCCTAGCCACAAATGCCGAAATAACCCTGCATATCCGCCAGATTGATGGACGCAATTCTCACCACATTGCCGAGTGCATGTTCAAGGCTTTTGCCCGTGCCCTTCGGCAAGCTGTTGCCATAGATCCGGCTACGATCTTTGACATCCCCTCCACTAAGGGAGTTTTATGATGACAGCCATAATTGACTACGGTGTTGGCAACCTCTTTTCCCTTCAAAGTTCCCTTCTTGCTGTCGGCGAAAACGCTATAGTTACATCGAACAAGAGCGATCTAGAGAATGCTGACCGCCTGATTCTTCCAGGTGTGGGTGCCTTTCGTGATGCTAGACTTGCCCTATCAAATAGTGGCCTAGAAGAGTCCATTCTTCCATTGATTAAAGAAGGAAAGCCTATTTTAGGAATCTGTTTGGGCATGCAACTACTCTTTGAAAAAGATTTCGAGGACGGCCAGTACACTGGATTATCTCTAATTCCTGGACAAGTCCGTCCCATCAAAGAGGCGATTGATGTAGCTTCAAATAACAATTTGCAAGTAAGCCTAACTAACTCCAATTCCTCCGTAGATATCACTTATTCTGCAAACTCCACTAATCCCATCAACCCCTCAGATTTTAAAATTCCCCACATTGGTTGGAACTCCCTCATTTTCACAAAACCCTCCAAACTCTTTAAGTACATAAAAAACGGCGATTATGTTTACTTCGTTCACTCTTACCACGCAACTGAATGCCAAAACTGGACAACCTCCGTTACTGAATATGGCGCAATGCTTACCGCAAGCGTGGAGAAAGATAACGTATACGGGACTCAGTTTCACCCCGAAAAAAGTTCTACAGTAGGACTTTCAATTCTAAAGGCCTTCACGGAAATTACCTAACAATACAAATCTCAAGGAGATACCCAACATGCAACTTTTCCCCGCCATAGATATACTAAATGGCAAAGCCGTCCGCCTATACAAAGGTAACTACAGCCAAGTTACCACCTACAATGACAACCCTTTGGGCGTAGCCCAAATCTTCAAAAGCAAGGGCTGCACAGCTGTCCATCTAGTGGACCTAGACGGGGCCAAGGAGGGAAGGCCCATAAACCTAAAAATAGTAGAAACAATAGCTCAAATTCCAGATTTATACACAGAAATTGGAGGTGGCATCCGTAATTTGACCACCGTTGATGCCTACCTCAGTGCAGGGGTTTCCCGCGTTATCCTAGGCACGGCCGCCCTAAATGACCCAAAATTTCTACAAGAAGCCATTAACAAATACCAAGACAAAATCGCAGTAGGTGTTGACATAAATGACGGCCTTGTTGCCGTTAAAGGGTGGGTAGAAACCACCCAAAAAGATGGTCTAGAATTTCTTAAGGAACTACAGGGCCAAGGCGTACAGACCGCCATAGTTACCGACATATCAAAAGACGGCGCCATGAAGGGTACTAATTTAAGTCTTTATAAAAAAATACAACAGACAGTAAACATGAAAATTACCGCTTCCGGCGGCATCTCTTCCCTAGAAGACCTCAAAGCCCTAAAAAAAATTAACATTCACGCCGCCATAATCGGAAAAGCCTACTACACTGGAGCCATTAAACTAGAACAAGCCTTGGAGGTCGCCACTTGATTACCAAAAGAATCATCCCTTGCCTAGACGTCAAGGACGGCAGAGTTGTCAAGGGTGTCAACTTTAACTCCCTAAACGACGTCTCTTCACCAGTTGACCTTGCCGATTACTACTCCCGTTGTGGCGCCGACGAGCTGGTTTTCTATGACATCACCGCCTCCTTCGATGGTCGCCGCCTGTTCACTGACATACTCCGCCAAACAGCTTCGCGCGTCTTCATTCCATTAACTGTCGGCGGTGGTATAAATTGTCTTGATGATTTCGACCGCGTCCTAAAATGCGGCGCCGACAAAGTCAGCGTCAACACTGGAGCCATCCGCAACCCATCGCTAATTAAAGACGCCGCCCTCCGTTACGGCAGCCAATGCATCGTCATCTCCGCCGACGTAAAACGCGTGGACGGCACCTTCCGAGTCTTCGCAAAAGGCGGCCGAGAAAACACTGGTCTGGATGCCATCCGCTGGATTTCAGACTGCGTTAAATCTGGCGCTGGCGAGGTCGTCCTTAACAGCATCGATACCGACGGGGTAAAACGCGGCTTTGACCTCGAAATGCTCCAAGCTGTCACCTCCGCCGTCAACGTACCCGTCATTGCCAGTGGCGGTGCTGGCTCAATTCAAGACTTTATCACGCTATTTGAGACTCTACCGCGTGTGGACGCAGGCCTAGCCGCCTCAATCTTTCACTTCGGCGAAGTTCGAATTCCCGACCTGAAACGCACCCTCGCCGCTCGCGGCATCCCTACCCGCATCTAGGAGCCATAAATGCAAACAACAAACCCAAACCCCACCAATTCCCAAACTCAAACTCCGCTTCCCAACCTCGACCACCTCAAATTCGACCAAAATGGCCTAATTCCCGCCATTGTCATCGACCGCGCCACCCGCCAAGTCCTCACCCTGGCCTACATGTCGCGCGAATCCCTGACCATCTCCCTCCGCACGCGCCTGACCTGCTTCTGGTCCCGCTCCCGTCGCCAACTCTGGCTCAAGGGCGAGACCAGCGGCAACTATCAACACATAGTTTCCATCACAAGCGACTGCGATGATGACGCCCTACTCATAGAAGTCAACCCCGATGGCCCCGCCTGCCATACTGGCACCTTCTCCTGCTTCACCCACAGTCTTCTCCCACCATCTCAGCCCTAACACTCCCTATTTTCTCGAACTTATCTTGTACAACTCCTCAGCCGCAAGCCTAGTTTTAGCAACAACATCCCCGCCCTCCTTCGGGAAACAGTAGTACAAGGCATCCTTGTCGCCAATACAAATCATATCTCCTAACTCGTACCAGTAATAGTCAGAATACAAACTGTAAGAGGCAAGAGGCGGTAGACTAAAATCAAGCTTACCATCGCAACCCGTTAAGTGGAAACCATTTACACTGTGGACAAGCCTGCCTGAGCCAACATTGTAAAGACACTTAGTGTCAACCAACATACGAATATCAACAGGAATGTCCAAGCCGTAGGAACCATCCTCCAATTCCGAACGAACACAACTGCGCTCCCAGTTATACCAGTCAGGAACATGAGTGAAGAAGTCTTTACCATCTAAGGCCTTAACCTCACCAAACTCGGTCAGCTCCCACTCCTTACCACAACTCTCACACTTAAGCATAGTGCCGCGGCCAACCATCTTACCCTCAGTATTACAGCAAGGGCACCTGTAAAGAACCCTGTTCAGCCCATCTGCCCTAAACGGCGCCGCAATCCGAACACCATTTTCCTTCTGCCACCTAAAGTTATCAAAAGTAAAATGGTCCTTAAGAATATCATTAAT
>X301_European_Hare__coassemble_1283_pt1 | contig 14180 bp, 12 predicted proteins | sample X301_European_Hare__metabat2_high_PE_015 | metagenome-assembled genome bin X301_European_Hare
CCAAAATGAAAGAGATTTGGGCATATGGTATTGCGTTTTGTAAAAAGGAATGCAAGGTAGTGGCAAAAAAGATGTTATGACAAACTAATGTCATGGAGCAAAAGTTTGTTAGGCTTCAAAAAACTTTTAAAAGGGTATCACCTCAAAGCGAAATTTTAAACGCAAGACTAAACGGAGAAACAGTTGCTTCTACATCCTTGTCTACAAACAAAGTATGTAACGCAGGAATGGCATAGCCAATTAAAGTCCCCAAAGCAACACCAGCAAGAACATCTGTCATAAAGTGGTTTCCACTTGCAACCCTAAGCGTAGCAGTTGCAGTAGCCAGGGAGTAGGATAGGGCAATAACTGGGATTTTCCATTTCGATTCAGGAAAGTACTTTGAAAAAACATATGATGTAAAGCCAGCCGCCGCAAATGACATGGTCGAGTGCCTTGACGGGAATGATCTTGAACTGTCACCAGAGGATACTTCACTTTCTGGATACCCATCAAAGTACATATATGGGCGGTCTCTGTTTACCAAGTACTTTAACAATGTATTAGCTCCATATGAAAGTGCCATTGTTTCTGCATACATCACACCAATAGTCAGATACTGATTTGATGGTGCGGAAAAAAGCACAGCAGGTGTTACCATGGCCATAATACTAGAGATATCGGCTGTTATATCCAAGGGCTTGTTGTAAGGCCTCATAACCAATTTATCAAACCCATTTACCTCGCTTGGGTCTAAATGACCAGAGTCATTTACATCCGCATAGGCAAACGATGATGCCAAGGCAGAAGTAGCCACAACTACAATAAGAAAAACTAATAATCGCTTTTTCATGCTTAACACTTCATTGAAAACTATACTAAATATTATAACGAGTTAACTCTATCAGTAAACCAGTTGGTCAAAGCCGTTGTTCTTCTAAGGAAAGCACTTGGTAGATTAACCGTTATGAAAAGGACCTTAACTGCTGGTTCTTGGTCTTTAACTGCAACATGAGTAAAAAGCACAAAACCCTCTTCAGCTTCGATAACCTCTAGATACATATGAAGAGCGTTTTTATCCAAGCAAGAAAAGCCCATGTACTTTAAAGCTGTGTAGTTACTAACATCCATCAAAAAATCACCATTTTTGATTGTGTAATCAACAAGGTAAACATTGCCACCGAACCTATTGTCCTTCTGATATGCGTAGCAACTGTACCTTTCTGGAACCTTTGTTGATACAGGGTCGGGCATCTTACTGTTTTTATCATTGGGGTCACTAATCAGATATGAATCCTTAAATAGGGTAGTGGGCTTATTTCCTGCAGTATATGATATGTAAATCAGCCCCTTTTGAGTCGAATAGCTTCTTAAAATATTGTAGAGAGTCACTTCTCGTTCTTCGGCACTTAGTTTTGCAAAATTCTCTGGGTACGGAATAAATGACACAGAGGATACTGCAAATCCTGATTCCAAGGTATCTGCCTTAGTTGCCAGTGCTGTAGCCTGAGTGTTCTGAGGTGTTATATCGGATATTTTTTCACCAGAGCTGGTACTTGCATCAAGAATCTCACCATTTTTCAAACTTTCAAACTGAGCTTCTGTGAAATTAGGAAACAAATCCAAAAGAGTCGGCAGCGTTGATGGTGCAGCCCAAAGCGCAGAAGACAAAAGGCACAATACAACCAAAGAAATAACTACTAATAATCGTTTCATAACAAAAGGAACCTCTTACTATACTTTAATAAACCACCCACGCTTCTCCCTCACACAAATATTGCCCCCAGAACACTCAAGTTACTCAACAAACCTCACCAAACTCCCCACTCAACTTCACTTTTAGTACGCATTTTTGTTAATAAAACCCTTAACAAAAGTCAGAATTACAATCTTAAAATCGAAAAAGATCGACCAGTTTCTGATATAGTAAAGGTCAAAGTCTACACGCTTTTCTATAGAAGTATTTCCTCTAAGCCCATTAACCTGAGCCCATCCAGAAATACCAGATTTAACCTTATGCCTCAAATCATAGCCAGGAATAGTTTTCTTGAATTCTTCAACCAACTCTGGCCGCTCTGGCCTTGGCCCAATCAAACTCATAGAGCCCGCAATTACATTGAAAAACTGCGGAAGCTCATCCAAACTGGTCTTTCTTAAAATCCTTCCAATCTTAGTTATCCTTGGGTCATCCTCTTCTGTAAAATGAGGCCCGTTTTGCTCTGGCATATCAATTCGCATCGAGCGGAACTTCAACATCTTAAAGACCTCACCATTTCTAGTCACCCTATCCTGCTTAAAGAAGACCGGCCCCTTCGACGAAATCTTAACCAGTAAAGCCAAAAGCAGATAAAGAGGGGAGAGTAGTATAACCGCAGCACTACAAGATACAAGGTCAAAAGTGCGCTTAACAAAGCGCTTTCCAATAGACAACTCCGAGTTATTTAGCTGAACCGCAGGAATATTATAAAAGTCTGTAATAACAGAACCAGCATAAGACCTAGGAATATCCGATAGGAAGAAAACCTTTGCATTCAGTAACTCGAGCCCCTGGTGGGATGCTTCTTCCCTGTTAGTAGAATCATTTGGTGGAAATCCAATTACCACAATATCTATGGCTTTATCCTTAACTACCTGCTCTAATGACTGTGATTTTATCTGTGGAAGGCCCCCAATTGCATCCGAGTTGCTCCACATTTGGCCCACAAATCTGATTCTAGTGGAGTTTCCATGCCCCATCGTTGTATTGTAAAAATCCCGAAGTTTTTTCCCATAGCCCACAAGCAAAGTTCTTTGAATGAACTTACCGGCCCTAACACACCTACCAATGATGATGTTAGATATTCGTCGTCCAATATACAAAAAGACGAACAGTATGCCCATAAAAAGAATAAGTGCAATACGGCTGACAGTAATTGAAAGAATGTAGTAGTAGAAAACAACAAAAGTGATAAAAACATCCAAGGATGTTCTTAAAAGAGCGCTGACTTCCTTGCTCCATTTTGTTATGACGCTTGGTTCATAAAGCCTATTGAAAAACAGAAAGAATAATGTCGATGCTAGAGCAAGTACGGATAGTCCCGTAAATAGTTCTATGGGTTCTCCCATACCACCTGGTATTATAAAAAATCTTAGGTAGTAGGAAAGGAACCAAGCCCCCAATGTTGCTATTATATCTGAAATAAGTCTGAGCTTGAATTGAAAACTTTCAAGTGCCACACCTTTATTATTTGACTTCATGTTGCCGATTATAAATCAAACCGATATAAAATTCAAAGTGTATACACAAAGTACACATTCAATTGACTTTTAAGCACTCTAACAGTCATAATAAGTACGGTTTCTGCCTAACAGATTCTAGCCCAACAGGCTGTAACATCAATGAGAGAAATATGAAAAAAATATTAACCATTGTTGCTTTAATGCTAGCTTTCGCTCAGATATTTGCAACAACCTATACCATAAGTAGTTATTCATTTGACGTCACAGGTAAAACAAAACAGAAAATCCTTTCCGATTTTGTTCAAGAACCCGATGTAACTTTTGACTCGGAAGAGGACCTAGTTTCCTTTTTAGATGATAAACTGCAACAACTTCTAAATCTTCGACTTTTCCAATCGGTCGACTATACATACGCACTCACTCCTAACCCAATTGAACTCACTTTAGAACAACCCGCCATTTCCACCCCTGACACCCTAGAAGATTCAACAGAACCTACATCCTATTCTGTCGCCGTAATTTTCACCGTTGTTGATGCCCGAACCTTTATCGCCGTACCTTACCCCAAGTACGACTCCAACTACGGCCTGCGCCTAAAAGTAAAAGCAGAGGATACCAACCTCTTTGGGACATTCACCACACTAGATACATCTTTTGTACTAACAACTAGAGACAACAACTTCAAGGAATCCCTAATCGAGTGGGACCTGTCCCTTTATGACATAAAAATAGGAAAAGCTAACATCTCAATCACCCAAGACGGGGGAATTGACCTGCAGAAATGGGATGATTCCTACATCGGCGCCGGCTTTAAGTTTGATAACTTAGAATTTTGGAACATAGCCCTAAGTGGGGCCTTCGACTTCTCCATTGCCCCAGTAGGCGAAAAAACAAACAGCGCCTGGGGACCCAACCAAATCAACGGCTCATTTGGAATCCTCTTCAAAAATCCCAACCTAAGAAACTTTGCACTAAATAGCACGATAAGCTACATATTCAAAGAACAAAAACTTCAATCAGACACAACATTCACCTACAGATATGATGTTTGGGGCATAACTAGCATCACCCAAATCCAAACCACCGACTACGGCATTGAAATCAAAAACAAACCAGAAAGCAAATACACCTACCCACCTGAAGCATCCAAACCCGATGCATCCGATCCAGGCACCACCCCACCTCCGGTTGTTGAACCAGGCGATGTCCTACCATCATTACTAAGTATTGGAACCGGAATAGAGCGTCCCTTCGCCCTAGGCTCAAAAGGCTCCATTAATCCACGTTTAATGTTCTACTTTGCCGTTCACTACAAACCCTACAAGCTCGACGCCTACATCCAATTCACCTTGCCTGTTTCCTATGGCCGTATCGACTGGGTCGATAACAACTTCCGAAAAGGCATCCTTCTCTCCGCCGATGCCTCCTACGCCTACCACATGCTAGACAAAGAACTCCTCAAAATGCATGTATTCTCTCTCTCTGCCAGCGCTGAAGTCCATTATCCCGTCACTACTTGGTTCAACCCCTCCGCCCACCTCAACCTAAATCTCTCCACACTCCCCACCCCTTATAACCAGTCCCTTGACCTCTCCTGGAACCTTAGAGGAATCAGAGACAACAATACTGCCATGAAGACAGATTTAATGCGCACCTTTGCAATGACGCTAAACCTAGATTTGATGTTTAACTTTATACGCATCAAAAACTTCTGCAAAACCTACGCTAACACCTTCATGGACATCTTTGTTGGTAACAACTCCGATAGCAACAAAATTGACACACTCTTTACCATAGGCCTTGAAGGCATACTTGTTCTTGATAAGCTTCCAAGTTATCCCGTTCGAATGTCGCTAGGTATTAACGCTGAAGATTTAATTAATTGGATGAAGAGAAACAGACACTTTAGCGATATTGAGTGGGAGCTGTACATAGGACTGTATTTCTTGTACTAAGAAGGACTTAGATGGGAGATTTGGTTAGTATTATTGTACCAGTTTATAAAGTTGAACCCTATTTAGATCAAGCGATTCTTAGCATGTTAGGGCAAACCCATAAAAACCTTGAGATTATCCTAGTTGATGATGGCTCTCCAGATAATTGCGGAAAAATATGTGATGATTATGCCTTAAAAGATAAACGAATACAGGTCATTCACAAGCAAAATGGTGGACAGGGGCAAGCTAGAAATATAGCGCTTAGCACCTGCCGTGGGGATTATATCACCTTCTTAGATTCTGATGATTTTCTTGAACCATCGTTTGTGACTGTTCTTCTTGAACTAATAAATCGTACAGAATCTGACATTGCAGTTTGCAATTTCAATTATGTTTCTGAAGACGGCAAGTTTCTAAGTTTGTATTCAAATCGTAAAGGAGAGTACCAGTATAACGGCTATCAAGCCCTTGCTCTTATTTGGAATGAGGATTCAATGGGTCTTGCTCCTTGGGCAAAGCTTTATCGGCGAGAATTTCTAGGCAATTTTCGTTTTAAGGAATGTTTTTGTGAAGATGCAGCATCCATGCCATACTTGTATAAAGACGATACCAAGGTATCTTATATAGGCATTCCACTAATTAATTATCGTCTAAGACCTGATTCGGATGACAAGAGTTTTTCTGCTAAGAAAACTACCATGCTAGATATTTTTGATGATATGATTCTATATGCAGAGAAAAATCTTCCCAAGAATCTTCAGATAATTTCTAAGGGAAAAACAGTTGCTGTTAATTTTCATGTGCTATTTCAACTTCCAAATACTGGCTATGACGATGTTAAAAAGCGTATAAAGAGGACAGTTAAGAAGTATAGATTGCAGGTTATTTTTTCTCCTTTAGTTAGGAAAAAGACTCGCTTGGCTGCACTTATTTCTTATTTGGGTTTTGGTTTTACCACAAGGCTATTTGCCATATTGAAGAAAAGAAACCCTGCATTGTGAATACATTACGGAGGTAAAAACACATAAATGAAAATTTGTTTTATTTTCGGACATTTGGGTGTCAGTGATGGTGTGGCACGCGCTGCTACAGAAATTGCAAACCTCCTTGTTTCGCATGGACACGATATTACACTTATCCCATTGTACAGAATTGAGGATGTTGCTAAAGGTAGAGTTGATAGCAGAATCAGAATCAAACCAGTTTTTAATACTTATTTTAAAGGTTTAGCAAAGTTTGTTAGATGGTTTTTCCCTCAATGGCTTTTGGAAAAGTTGGTGTTTGATGACCAATATGATGTAGAAGTGGCATTTCAATATGATGTTCCAACTCTTCTTGTTGGTCGAGCAAAGCATAGAAAAGCTAAACATTATTGTTGGATGCACACATATGATGATGGGCTTTTCTTTAGAAAAAGTTACATGAATATGGACAGACTTTACTGTGTTTCTAAAGTTAATGCAGAAAGACTAGCAAGAGAACTGGGTGTAGGCCATCCTCCAGTAGATACCTGTTATAATCTTATGAGCGATAAGGAAATATGCGATAGAGGAAAAGCTCCTATTAATCTAAAAAAACGAAAATTTACTTTTGTCACTGTAGGTAGGCTCAGTCCAGAAAAAGGGTACTTAAGACTTCAAAAGTGTTTTAGAAGGCTTTTAGATGATGGCTATGATATAGACCTTTGGATTATTGGCGGAGGCCCACAACAACAAGAACTTTTAGAAGAAAGAAAAAAACTTAAACTTGAAGATAGAGTTATTTTTACAGGGGCGCAAGATAACCCTCTTCCATATTCGGCTACTGGGGATTGTTTTGTATGTTCTTCTACTAGCGAAGGTTACTCCACTGCATGTGCAGAAGCTATTATTCTTGGCACTCCAGTTCTTACCACCCGCGTGGCAGGAGCGGAGGAGATAATTCAAGATGCAGAAGCTGGTCTGGTAGTTGATGACAATGATGACGCTTTGTATGTCGGCATGAAGTATGTTTTGGATAATCCAAATGTACTTTTACAGTGGAGAAAAACTATAGAAACCACTAAAGCCCGCTTTGGTTTTGAAGAGAGAAGCAAAAAGGTGCTAAGTATCTTTTCGGAGTAATTTTATGGGACCAATTAGGATTGCTGTTGTTATTGGCAAAATAAGTTATGGTGGCATAGAGAATGTGGTAGCTAATTACTACAGAGTCATAGATAAAAGTAAGGTTCAGTTTGATTTTTATTATGGAGGCAATTCCTTGGAGAACCCAAAGCAAGAATTTCTTGATTTGGGCGCTAGATATTTTAAACTTCCCCCTGTAGAAAAGCCGTTAGCATTTAAAAGAGAATTCAGACAATATCTAAAAAAGAATATTTATAAAATTGTTCATGTCCATATGAATACCCTGTCTTTTCTTGCAATTGATGTTGCCTGGAAAGAAGGTGTTCCCATTCGTATTTGCCATAATCATAGTGTGCCTTCAGGAGAAGCATTTTTTAAAAAAATATTGAAGAACTCTTTGAAATTCCTATGTACTATTCACGCAACGGATATGTTTGCATGTTCTGAGAAGTCGGGTAGATGGTTTTATGGGAATAAAGTTTACGACCAAGGTAAGGTTCATTTAATGAGTAATGCCATAGATTTAAATCGCTTTCATTACTCTGAGGATAAAAGATGTGAAATAAGAAAAAAATTGAATATACAAGACAAACTTGTTATCGGTCATGTCGGAAGATTTACTTATGCTAAAAATCATCTTTTTCTTCTAGATGTATTTAGTGAAGTTCTTACAAAAGCGCCGAATGCTGTTCTTGTGCTTGTAGGTGATGGTGAACTTAAGACTTCAATCTTAAAAAAGATTAAAGATTTGAATCTGCAGGATAAGGTTATTTTAGTTGGACAGTCAGAGACTCCTGAGTATTATTATCTTGCATTTGATGTAATGGCATTCCCTTCTGTGTTTGAAGGTCTTCCCGTGACTGTAGTAGAATGCCAAGCATCGCTTCGACCAATTGTGGTTTCTGATGTAGTTCCAGATGAGGCAATATTTAGTGATGGTGTCTATAGATGTTCCTTAGATAAGGGGCCTTCTGCATGGGCAGAGCAAATTATTGCCACCGCCGGAAAATTAGTTAGGGTAGATGAGAGAAAAAATTTGTATGACATTTTTGTGCAAGCTCAAAATCTTTGTTCATGGTATGTTGAAAAGGCCTCAGAAATATAAGTAATTGGGGAGTTCCCTTTCTATTACTTTTATTTCTTTTGGATCACATTTGTATTTTTCCCATGTACGTGTGTTTTTGATTGACACATCTGGATTGAAAATCTGCCTTTGCTTTGTATGTTTTTGTGGGTCTAAGTCTAAAAATTCAATAAGTTTTTGTTTCACTTGTTCGTATTTGTAAATCATGTCTTCAAACTGAATAAATGTAATATTTTCGGTTTCTAGATTATCTGCTTTTCTATGGGCTCTTGTTGTCTTGAACCACTTGCAGAAAGTGTTTACCTCGTTAGGAATTACTCCATCTTTGTAAACATATTTCTCTAGTACAAAAATATCTCTAGGATCACGATCCACAACAACAACTTTAAGGTTGTTAAAGTATCTGAGATAACGTTTAAGGTTCGTTGGCGGAACAATTTGGTCAACCATCACGATATCCTTACCATTAGAAACAGAAGAAAATAATTTTTCTATGTAGTCCCGTGTACATTGTAGGAAATAATCTTCAGTTGGATGGCTTACTAGAGTAATCTCATTTTTCATTGTGTTAAGTTGCCTATCTGGATTATTTCGCCAAATTAGCAGATGCAGTATTTTATTGATAATTCTTTTTCGAAAATAGAAAAACTTTCCTCTGTCAATTAAATCATACTGCCACCAACCTTTGTATGAAAAGTCAGTAAGTTGATTGATGTATTCGTAAGAGCATTTTTTCCAGTTACCATGAAAGAAGGATTCGTATCTTTTTAAAATGGCATTCCCCGAATAGAAGTCAACAAGTCTTTTGTATCGCTTTAATGCATGTCCAGAGTTATGCCTATGGTAATTCTCTACAAGATTAAATTCCAAATCAGATATGCCTTCAGGGTCCTGAACAAACCGAAATTCCTCATCTGTAAGTGAATGAACATTGGAAAATTCAGATACAAAATCTGTAACAGCACTGGATCCAGTACAATAATAGCTTGCACATGTAATTAATTTCATAATGTGTATCATCATACATCATTTTTCTTATTTTTGCATGAAAAAAGATGTTAGTCATAATAAATTAAACCAATTATTGAACCATCTAATGTTGACAACATTGTTATTTCACATCTAGACTTCTGCTTGTTAACAAAAGGAGAAGATTCATTATTATCAGTTCTGAGTGTTTTTCTTTTTTGATACAATTTAAATAACTGAATTATATTGCCAATAGTTTTGTTGTTTGTTTAAGGTGAAAGAATGAAGACAATAACAGTCATTGAACTTAATGATATAAACGAATATCCCCCAGTTCAGAATCTTATTAGAGTTCTTTTGAGTAAAGGTTACAAAGTAAATCTTATTGGAAAAAATATCGCAAGTATATCTATCGATATTTCTGAAAATAGTAACTTCCATGGATTTGAAACTGCAAGGTATAATGTTGTCCATAGTAAAATTCAATCAGTAATTAATCGTTTTTTTATTACTGTACAATCTCGTAGACTGTTGAAAATTCTTGGTAGTGAAAGTGATTATATTTGGACTACATCCATGGTCTGTGTTAAGATATTGGGAAAGCGTGTCTTAAAATATAAAAACGTATTACAATTGATGGAACTTGCGGAATTTGGTTTTTTGTTTAGGAATCGATATTTTAAATTCCCGATAAAGAAAATAGCTCAACTTTCTTGGAAAACAGTTGTTCCTGAAATCAACAGAGCTTACATTCAGAAAGCATGGTGGCATCTTTCTAAATGTCCTGTTGTTTTGCCGAATAAGCCTTATTCAATTGATTTTGGAAATATTACGGATGAATTAAAGCCAGTAATTCAGAAAATGCAGTTGGAAAAAAGAAAAATTATTTTATATTTAGGTACATTGGGAACCGAGCGTGAATTTAGGCTTATAGCTGATGTTATTGGAAAAAGTAAAGATTTTGTGTTGTATATCGCAGGAAAGGTACATTCTATTCAAGAACAAAGAAAAGTTGAAGAACTTGAAAAAAAATATGGATGCATTTATGTGGGTGGTTTTAATCCCCCAAAACACCTTGCAATCGTAAAATATGCACACATTGGATTACTGCCATATAATCCTACAGAGACGGCAGGATTATCTATTTTAAATGCGTTATATTGTGCACCTAATAAAATTTGGGAATACTCTGGTTTTGGAGTTCCAATGGTTGGTTCTGACGTTCTTGGCTTAAAATTTCCCTTTGAACAATGGAATATTGGCTGTTGTTGCGATTTGAACAATGAGATTTCGATTATTAAAGCGATTCATTATGTTGATAAAAATCATGATGTAATGAGCCAAAATTGTTATAGGTTTTATGCTAGTGTTGATTTGGGAAAGATTGTTTCTTATGTTTTAGAGGATGGGAATTAATTGAAATCAAAAAGAGGAGTTTCGTAGGTTGAAAACAATAATGTTGGTTTTTGGTACAAGACCAGAGGCAATAAAAATGTGTCCACTTGTAAGTGAGTTAAAACTACATAAGGATATTAATACAATTGTTTGTGTTACGGGGCAGCATCGTCAGATGTTAAATCAAGTGCTTGAGATTTTTAAAATTGTTCCAGATTACGATTTGTCTATTATGAAGGACAAGCAGACATTATTTGACATAACTACAAACATACTTAGTCGAATTAAAACTGTCTTAGAAGAGGTTAAACCAGATGTCGTTTTAGTTCATGGGGATACTACAACAACCTTTGTAACTGCACTAGCTTGTTTTTATTTACAAATTCCAGTGGGACATGTTGAAGCTGGTCTTCGTACTTATAATATCTACAGCCCATATCCTGAAGAGTTTAATCGTCAGGCCGTTAGCATTATTAGTCAGTACAATTTTGCACCAACGGAACTGTCAAAACAAAATCTTATTCGTGAAGGCAAGAACTCAGATTCAATTTATGTGACTGGAAATACTGCAATTGATGCGTTAAAAACAACTGTCAAAGAAGGCTATCATCATCCTGAACTTGAGTGGGCAAAAGGTAGTAAGTTAATTCTAATTACAGCTCATCGCAGAGAAAATCTTGGTGAGCCCATGAAACACATGTTTCGAGCAATTCGCCGCGTGATGGATGAACATTCTGATGTAAAGGCAATTTATCCAATTCACATGAACCCAGTTGTTCGAGAAACAGCAAATTCTATTCTTGGAGATGATGAACGTATCCATATCATAGATCCATTAGATGTTTTGGATTTTCACAACTTCATGGCACGAAGTTATTTGATTCTTACTGATAGTGGTGGAATCCAAGAGGAGGCCCCCAGTCTCGGCAAACCTGTTCTTGTTATGCGTGACACAACTGAACGTCCAGAGGGAATAAATGCAGGAACACTTAAGTTAGTCGGAACAGATGAAGAAACAATCTATACAGAATTTCAAAGGCTACTAACTGACAAAAAAACATATGATGATATGTCAAAGGCCAGTAATCCATATGGCGATGGACATGCATGTGAAAGAATTGTCAATTTTCTTATTAAATCTATGTTTGGAGAAAATGGATGAATGACAAAATATTGACAATTTCTATTGCAGCATACAATGTAGAAAAATTTCTAAAAACTACGCTTGATTCGTTACTGGTTGACAATTCAATTTTGGAGCAGATTGAAGTGCTTGTTATAGATGATGGATCTAAAGATAGCACAAAGGAAATTGCTCAGAGTTATGCAAACAAGTATCCAAATTCATTTTTTGTTATATCTAAAGGGAATGGGGGATGGGGATCTACTGTTAATTGTGGAATAAAAAACGCGCATGGAAAGTATTTTCGGTTGTTAGATGGTGATGATTGGGTAAAAACAGAAAACTTACCAGACTATATCTCTTTTTTAACTGAAACTGATGCGGATATCGTAGTTTCTCCTTACACGAAGGTACATGAAAAGGATGGTACTGTTGAATTAATTTCGAGGCATTTATTTCTTTGTAATAAACTATGTATGCTAGAAAATCTAGACAAAGATAAAGTAGAGGCTATTCATCAGGCAGAATTAACAATTAAGACTTCAATCCTTCAAAAAAATAGTATTAAGATTTCTGAAAGAGTTTTTTATTCAGATAATGAAATTGTTTCTTTCCCATTAGCGTATTGTAACACAATTACAAAATTCGAGAAGGAGATTTATTGTTATCGTATTTCGGGTGGAAGTGAAGGTCAGAGTGTAAGTCTAAAGGGGCGACTACGGAATTGGCAAAGCGGCGAGATTGTTGCTCGACGCTTAGTTCAAAACTACAAGTTGCATGAAAATAATTTGCCACAATCGACAAAAAAAATGTTGTTTTTAACGATGCTTGAAATGGCTAATTGGCAATTTGAAACTTATATGCTCCTTGATGCGTCAAAGGAAATAAAACAAAGATTGAAAGAATTTGATAATTGGATACTTCAAGAGATGCCAGATTTATATTTTGAAATGAGTAAAACAATGCATATGGTTTTTATCATGCGAAAGACCAAATTTATTTTATATAGAGTATTACACTTATTTTTAATTAAGCGATATACAAAATACTGGAGTTAATAAAAGGGAGGGGTGTGCATAGTGATGAAAATTGATTCCATTGTAGTTGGTTGTGGAATTGCCGGTTCCGTAATGGCTCGAAAATTAGCGGAAGAAAAGCATGAAAAAGTTCTTGTTGTTGAAAAAAGGAATCACATTGCAGGATATTGTTATGATTATCGTGATGAGAATGGAATTTTGATTCACAAGCATGGTCCTCACATTTTTCGAACTGATTCAGAGGTAGTGTGGAAATATCTTTCAAGATTTACTGCCTGGGAGGATTATCAACATAAGGTTCTAGCCAATGTAAATGGTAATTTTTATCCCATGCCAATAAACCTTAATACAATAAACTTGTATCTTGGTACGCATTATACTGCAGAAGATGTTGATTCTTATTTTGATAAGAATAAGACGCATCCCGCAGAAATAAAGTCTGTTAAAGATGTAGTGGAGAGTCAAATTGGGACGGAGTTTTTCCATGCGTTTTTTGAAAAATATACGGAAAAGCAATGGGGTGCGTCATGTAATCAACTTCCACCTGAAATAGTTGCACGTATTCCTATTAGGAAGAATCGAGATGATCGTTATTTTACTCATCGTTATCAGGCTCTGCCAAAAGAAGGGTACACAAAGATGATTCAGAATATTTTAGACCATCCCAATATTCATATCCTTCTGAACACGGATTATATAGATGTTAAGGACTGCCTCGAATGTAATCATATTTATTATAGTGGTTCTATTGATGAGTATTACAATTACTGTTATGGGAAATTGCCATATAGAAGTGTAACATTTCAGTTTGAAAAGTATCCCATTAGACAATATCAGCCAGTGTCTGTGGTAAATTATCCGAATAGTTATGACTACACAAGGATTACAGAATTCAAACATTTTTATCATGGAGAGAAGACCTTAAACACTGTAATTGCAAAAGAATTTCCATCTTCAAACGGAGATCCGTCCTATCCTATTCCAACAAATAATAATAGGATTTTGTATTGCAAATATGTATCAATTCCGAATGATAAAGTGACATTTATTGGGCGTTTGGGAGAATATCGATATTATAGTATGGATCAAATTGTGGAAACAATAATCCATAATTTCCGCTAAATGGAAGAGTAAAACCTTTTTCTCAAAAAATTTTTACCTTTCATTTAGCCTTTGGGCTAAGCCCTCTGTCAAGACAGCCAGTTAAAAAAAATAAGGAATTTATGCTACCTCTGTTTTCTCTTGTGAGTCTCCCATTGTTGGAAAACATCCATTACTATCCTAATCTCCCGAAATCAATATACACAGTATGACCTTCTCATTTTAAATAACTCT
>X301_European_Hare__coassemble_1287_pt1 | contig 14142 bp, 10 predicted proteins | sample X301_European_Hare__metabat2_high_PE_015 | metagenome-assembled genome bin X301_European_Hare
TCGTTGATTAGGCACCATATGAATGGCAATCCCACAAAAAAAGTGATTGACCCAATTTTTTACTAAAATTTGCAGCAAAACTGCACGTAAAAAGCATTCTTTGGAAACAATTTTTTTCTTGTAATATGGTAAATCCCGTGTTCTAATTATAGGTAGATATCGAATGCTTGTGCGTTCGACAACTATAAAAGGAGGAACTTATGAAAAAGTTCACTTTGGCCGTTTTGGCAATTTTAATGGTTGCTTCACTCGCTTTTGCTGCTGGTGCTGAAGAAGTTCTCACAAACAAGGATAAACCACTTGTATTCTTCAACAGACAGCCATCTGACCCTGTTACTGGCGTTATTGATATGGACGTCATGAACTGGAGTGACAAAACTTACTATGTTGGTTTCGATGCAGCAGGTGGGGGGGCAGTTCAGGGAAAACTCATTGTTGATTTCCTTGCAGGTGCAGACCCAGCAACAATTGACCGCAATGGTGATGGAGTTATTGGTTATGTTCTTTGCATTGGTGACGTAGGACACAACGATTCAAAGGCAAGAACACAGGGAATCAGACAGGCACTTGGAACATGGAATGGATCAACTGACCCAGGTGTAGCCGTTGAGGGTTCTGCAAATGTTGGCGGAACAACAATGAAAGTTGTTGAGCTCGACAGCAGAGCTATGACTGGAACAGATGGTACAACATGGAATGCTAATGCTGCAACAGATGCTATGTCCAACTGGGCCACAAGACTTGGCGACCAGATTGACATGGTCATTTCTAACAATGATGGAATGGCAATGGGCTGCTTGCAGGCATCCAACTATCCTACTGGAGTACCAATTTTCGGATATGACGCAAATGCTGATGCTATTGAAGCAATTGGACAGGGCAGGCTGACAGGTACTGTTTCACAGAACGTTGATGCACAGGCAACAGCGACACTTCAGGTTCTCAGAAACATGCTCGACGGTCTGACAGGCGATGATGTTATCACATCTGGTATCACAACACCTGATAAGTATGGCAACAAAATTACTGCTCCTGTCAATTACAAAGCTGATGAAAAAGCACTTCTTGCAGAAAACTCTGGTGTAAATAGCACCAACTGGACACAGTACACAGAGGGAACAAGAGATGCTGGAATTAAGCAGATTGATGGACCAAGATACAAGGTTATCCTTACAATCTACAACTCTGGTGATAACTTCCTTTCATCATCATACATCCCAGCTCTTAATTACTATGCACCACTTTTGAACATCGACCTTACAATCGTACAGGGTGATGGCCAGAATGAAGTAAGTTGTCTTGATAAGTTCACAAACCTCAACAACTTTGATGCATATGCAATCAACATGGTTAAGACCAACTCTGGTGCCGACTATCTTGATAAGCTTCAGTACTAAGGTTCTGATGTAAATATTGAATTATGGCGGATACGATAAGTGTCCGCCATAATTTAAAACTAACACCTTGCTAACTAAAGTATGATTGCTAATTAAAATAGGTCTTCCGCTAAAAATATGCTTAGCAATACGCTTGTGTTAGCAAATATGCTACTAGCCTGTGCTGCGTAGCAAAGCAATAAAACTCGATTTAAATTGGAAGGATAATCAAATTGAGTGGCAATACAGTACTCGAAATAAAGAATCTGTCCAAGTCCTTTGCAAAAAACCGAGTCCTTGATGGTATTAATCTTACTGTTGAAGAAGGAACCGTTTGTGGACTTATGGGAGAAAATGGTGCCGGAAAGTCAACAATGATGAAGTGTCTTTTCGGAATTTATGCAAAGGATGAGGGGCAAATGAGCCTCTCTGGACGGCCAATAGACTTCAAAAATCCAAAAGACGCCCTAGAAAATGGTGTGGCCATGGTCCATCAAGAGTTACAGCAGTGTTTGGACCGAACCGTTTTAGATAACCTTTTTTTAGGGAGATATCCAAAAAAGTTTGGCATAGTTGATGAGGACAGAATGCTTCAAGAAAGCAACAATCTCTTTGCCAGACTGAAAATGAACGTGAATCCTAAAACCATCATGAGGACCATGTCAGTCTCTCAGCGCCAGATGGTCGAAATTGCAAAAGCCGTAAGTTACAACGCAAAACTCATCGTCTTGGACGAACCTACATCCTCGCTAACCGAACGCGAGGTTGAAAAATTGTTCTCCATCATCGACGATTTGCGCAAGCAAGGCGTCTCATTCGTCTACATTTCCCACAAAATGGACGAAGTCTTCGAAATCTGCGACGACGTTGCTGTCCTCCGCGACGGCAAAATGATCCTCAAAAAACGCATCGCCGACACGAACATGAACGAACTAATCTCCGCCATGGTCGGTCGCTCGCTGGACAAACGCTATCCCGACGTCGACAACACCCCCGGCGAAGACTACGTCCAAGTCACCAACTTGAACACGAAATTCCCCCCAATCCTCCACGATATCTCCTTCACCGTCAAAAAGGGCGAGATTTTTGGCCTCTATGGACTTGTTGGGGCTGGACGAAGTGAATTACTAGAATCCCTATTTGGAATCCGCACCATAGCTAGTGGTAGCATTGCTGTTGGTGGTAAAAAGTTAAGATTCCAATCATCCAAGGACGCCATGGAACACTCCTTTGCCCTAATTACAGAAGAGCGAAAACTCAACGGAATGTTTGGCAAGGATACCATAAAGTTCAACACCACAATTACAAATCTTTCAGCGTACAAAACATTTAAGCTGTTGGACAACAAGAAAATGTATGATGCCACAAGCAGAGAAATTGCGGTTATGAACACCAAGTGCGTATCCCCAGATGAACTAATAAGTGCCCTTTCTGGAGGAAACCAGCAGAAGGTTATCATCGGCAAGTGGTTGGAAAGAACGCCCGATGTGTTTCTGATGGATGAACCTACAAGAGGTATTGATGTTGGCGCAAAGTATGAAATATACCAACTGATTATCAATATGGCCAAGGAGGGAAAGACCATTATCGTCGTTTCCTCTGAAATGCCAGAAATCCTAGGTATAACAAACAGAATTGCCGTAATGTCAAACCATCGCCTAGCCGGTATTGTCAATACCAAAGAAACAAACCAGGAAGAACTTTTAAGGCTTTCGGCCAAATATCTATAAGGAGCAAAACAAGATGGCAGAAAAAGATACACATGAAATAATGTCTCTTGAGGAAGATTTAAAAGTACAAGAGTACTCTGACCAACTCAAGGCCCTTAGAAAAGACGGAGTAAGAAAAGTTGCAGATTGCAAACTTGAACTTGCTTCATTAAAGAAGAACAAACTCATCGATGACGATGTCCGCGCAAAGCGCACCGCCCAACTTCTGTCTGACATTGAAGAGGCTAAAAAGGTAGCAGAAAAGAACAAGGCTCAAATTGCCACACTCAGCAAAGAAGCTGTTGCCTACGTAAACTCCATCTCAAAAGGCATAGAGGCAAGAGTTGCCGAAAAGCAGAACAAGCGAATGGCCGGCGCCAAAGAGTACTACAAGAAGGAAGTTGTCCAAATCAAGGAAGACGCTCTTAAGCGTGAATCCAAAGTAAAGTCCACAGTTTCTGACCCAAAAGAACTAAAGAGTGAGCTTGAAATATGTCGTTACGAACTAAAAAGCACTCTTTATGATGCCAAAAATCGCTTCCAAGACCAAATCGACAAGGCCAAGGCGGTCAAACACCAAGCCTTTGTTGACCATATTCAGAAGAATCGTGAACTTCGCAACGGCAAAGATAACTTTATCGAAAATATACAGATGAAGTGGAAGAATTTCGTAAAAGACTTCAAGGCCTCTACCTTCTTCGTTTCAAATGGCCTTTACCTTGCAATTATCGTCTTCTTTATCGTCTGCGTTATAGTTGCCCCGATTATCGGCTCTGGTAACCTCTTCTCATTGCCAAACATTCTGACAATCCTAGAACAGTCCTCAACCCGTATGTTCTATGCCCTAGGCGTAGCAGGTCTGATCCTTCTAGCTGGTACCGACCTGTCCATCGGACGAATGGTCGCCCTTGGTTCGGTCACCACCGGCCTTATCCTTCACCCAGGTATGAACATCGTTTCCCTGTTTGGTATGCCCACTTGGAACTTTGCTAGCATCCCAATGCCTATCCGAGTCCTAATGGCTCTAGTTATTGCCATTGTGCTGTGTGTAATCTTTAGCTCCATTGCTGGCTTCTTCACTGCAAGGTTCAAGATGCACCCATTCATCTCTACAATGGCCAACCAGCTAATCATCTATGGAGCCCTGTTCTATGGCACAAGCGGAACCCCAGTTGGTTCAATCGATAGCAAAGTTCGTAGCTTAATCGGAGGCCGCTGGACCCTCGGTGTAGTTGGTGGTCAGGTTGTTACCTTCCCCAAACTAATCATTCCAGCCATTCTTGCCATAATTGTCGCTTGGCTGATTTGGAACAAAACAACCTTCGGCAAAAACATGTACGCCGTTGGTGGCAACAGCGAGGCCGCTGCCGTCAGTGGTATTAGCGTTTTCAAAGTAACTGTCATGGTTTTCGTCATGGCTGGTGTTTTCTATGGCTGCGGCTCATTCCTAGAAGCCTTCCGTGCTAACGCCAGTGCTGGTACTGGCCAGGGCTACGAGATGGACGCCATCGCCGCTTGCGTTGTCGGCGGAATATCCTTCAATGGTGGTATCGGTAAGATTGGTGGAGCCGCCATTGGTGTTATCATCTTCACCTCCTTGACATACTGCCTAACCTTCTTGGGAATTGACACGAACCTGCAGTTCGTCTTCAAGGGCATCATCATCCTTGCCGCAGTTTCACTTGACTGCCTCAAGTACCTAAAGAAGAAGTGATTCCCTTCTCCCAGTGCCTGCGATGCACCGCACTGCCAACTAAAAACAGAAAAACTGCTGGGTCCCTGCCTAGCAGTTTTTCTATTTTTACATCATTAAAAAAATGACAAAAAGTGAGACTTTTCCCACCTTCTGATAAAATCACTGATACCATGATGAGCAGATGTGGAGCTTAGTTTTGTAGTTTACTTTTTTGCATAGATTCGGTACATTATGTGTGACGGGATTTAACATCTACTTGCTCCGTCTAATAAATAGCTAAAGGAGGAAAATATGGCTATGTTTTCTACTGAGATGGTCAGTAAGTACCATCCAGACAAGTACGCAGACCAGATTTCGGATGCGGTTCTCACAGAAATTCTTAAAAATGACCCAAAGGCTAGAGTAGCGTGTGAATGCCTAGTTAAAGACAAAACTGTGGTTTTGGCTGGGGAAATTACGTCCAAATATCAGCCAGATTACAATTGTATTGTCAGTAGGGTGGCTAGTGATTTGGGGTATCATGTTGACAAGGTTCTCGATCTTATTACTGAGCAGTCACCAGAGATTGGTGGTGCGGTTGATGCAGACCAGAATATCGGGGCAGGGGACCAGGGCATGATGTTCGGGTACGCGGTCCGTGGTGGGAAGTATTTTTTGCCGTACGGGCTTGAAGTGGCTGTGGATATTGTGCGGGCAATTGAGGCCGATGTACGGGATAATCCGGAGTCGATTTTGCGTGGCGATGCGAAGACTCAGGTGACGACGTGTGTTGCAGATGGTGCAGGGTATGCCGCACCGATTGACACGATTTTGGTTTCTGCGTGCCATGATGACAATCTTTCGTTGTCAGATGTTCGTTCGTATTTGAGGTCTTTGTTGGAGAGGACCGATATTCCGATGCCGAGGCACCTTCTTTTGAATCCCGCTGGGACGTGGACCTTCGGTGGGCCTGCTGCGGATTGTGGCTTAACTGGTCGAAAGATTGTTTGTGACCAGTATGGCGGCTACGCTCCGGTTGGCGGTGGTGCCTTCAGTGGGAAGGACCCTTCTAAAGTTGACAGAAGCGCTTGCTACATGGCTAGAAGGATTGCAGTTGACATGGTCAAGGCTTTGGATTTTCAGTCTTGCACTGTCCAACTTGCCTATGCAATTGGTGTAAGTGAGCCTGTTTCTGTTTCAGCTATTGGCATAGATAGTAGAGGCAAGGCTTTTGATATTAGCGATAAGGTCAAGTCCACTTATGACCTAACTCCTATAGGAATAATTAATTATCTTGGTCTTAGTACTATGGACTATTACTCAATTGCTGGTGGAAATCATATGATTCACTTTATTTGAGTTTTTGCTACAGCGTGTTTTACGATTTCCCAATTTGAGGTCACATCTGATTCGGATTGTGGTTTCTTTTCAAGCATCTGTTGCAGAGTATCTTGGGCCAGTTACGCAAGTAGAACTGGCCCTTTCATATGGCAGTTGGTATAGCGCTATTCGCAAGAGCAATTTACTTCTATTTACAGACAGTTTACCAATGAGTCTTGGCTCAATATGCGGAGTTCAATGCTTGGTTTTGTCCAAACAGGTTTTTTCCCATAAATACAACATTTTCGCGCTTAATCTAGTTAGTTAGACTGAGTTCAACTGAATTTGATATAAAGGGATTTAAAATATTCCATCCATTATGCGAGAGAGAAATACTTTACTGAAAGTTCTCCTCTTTTGTTCTGTAGAGGGCAATAGAGGATAAAAGTTCTCCTCTTTTGTTCTGTAGAAGGCAAAAGAGGATAATTCTGATTTGTTTCATCAGTGTTGAAGGTTAAGATAACTACTAGTTTCATCATTTTCATTTGCTTTATGGACTCCAAACTGGGGGTCTTGGATTAATTGTTGTCCTCTTTTGTCGTGTAAAAGGGTAGGAGAGGATAAAAGTTGTCCTTTTTTGTTCTGTAGAAGGCAAAAGAGGATAATTCTGATTCGTTGCACCCGCATTAAAGGTTAAAATAGCTACTAGCGCAACCATTTTCATTTGCTTTTGGACCTTCTAACTGGAGTCTTGGTGTAATTGTTATCCTCTTTTGTCGTATAAAAGGGCAATAGAGGATAAAAGTTCTCCTCTTTTGTTCTGTATAAGGCAAAAGAGGATAATTCTGATTAGGTGCACCCATGTTAAAGGTTGAAAAAACTACTAGCGTCACCATTTTCTTTTTGTTTTTGAGTAAGACGTGATTGTGTATCTAGTTTTTTGTAAGTTTTGAATCTTGTTTGCTCAAAGAAGAACAGCTCTGAAATTGCTTTCAGAGCTGTTACTATCATAAAAGTTAAGCGCGTAGGTTAATTATTAAAATAATTACTTACACAGATAAAACTTAGTTTGCAGATCCACGTTTTGTGGGTTGCAAGGGTATCAATGAGAGCAAGGTTCAGTCCTCCTCAATAGGGACGAACGAGTACTTTGCAAGGTCAAATAGGCCAAGGTCGGTGACCTTTATTTCTGGGATGACAACTAGGGACATGAAGCAGAGCGTCATGAAGGGGTCGACTCCGCCACTGATGCCAAGTTCAGAGCGGGCAGTGTTGATTATGGAGTGAAGCTTGGCGGCAACAACCTCGCCAGGTAGGTCTGTCATAAGACCTGCAATCTCATGCTGAACGGACTCTTTGACCTGACCATCTTTGACAACAGTCATGCCACCACCAAGGCGAATCAGTTCGCGGACGGCAAGGTCCATGTCGGTATTGTTGTCACCGGCGACAATGACATTGTGCGAATCGTGAGCAATGGATGTGGCAATGGCGCCACCGCGGAGGTTAAGTCCACGGATAAGGGCCAGACCGATATTGCCTGTTCCTTTGTGACGCTCCACTACAGCAACTTTGACAATATCCTCATCGCTTCGCTTCCACATGCCTCGTTCGTCTAAGTCCACGTAGGCGTCAGACTGCTTTGTAACTACAGAACCTGGAAGAATTTGAATTACTTTAGCGTGGCGACTGGAAAGCTTAAGGTCAAAACGCTCTGGACTAAGATTCTTTATGTTCATCTTGCCGCTGACCTTGTCAATTGGTGCGTGCACTGGGTGGACAAGGTACTGGTGGCCCGAGGCAACATGATTTCCGGCAGTGTAGACCTCTTGGACCTTAAAGTCCTTGTCCAAAGATGTTAGCAGCAAGAAATCGGCCCTACGACCAGGGGCAATAGCGCCGCGGTCATCGAGGTGATAGCAGTTTGCTGCGTTTATTGTGGCCATGCAAATTGCAGTAATTGGGTCAACGCCCGCAGAAATGGCCATGCGCACATTGTTATCAATATGCCCAATTTCGACCATCGTCTTGGCCGCACAATCATCCGTGCACATTAGGCACATGTCAGAATTGTGCGCATCCATTCCCGGAAGCAGATTCAGAAGGTCGTGGCAAGCAGTCCCTTGGCGTAGCAAAACATACATCCCACGTCGAATCCTATCCCTTAGGCCCTGCGCCGTAGAGCACTCATGGTCCGTCCGAATGCCAGCCGAGCAGTACGCGTCAAGCCCTTGTTCTGCACCAAGATAATGCCCGTCGATAACTCGGTTGGCCTCTTTGGCAACAAGAATCTTGTCAAGGACATCGGCCTTGGAATTGCAGACTCCAACGAAGTCCATCATCTCACCCAGGCCCAAAACGCGTGGACGCCCAATGCGACTTGCAATCTCGGTCGCGCCTATGATGGCTCCAGCGTTTTCAAATGGCGTACACGGGACGCAAGACGGCACCTGCAGGAACACCGTCAGAGGCAGGCCCTCGGAGGCTTCTAGCATGTAATCAAACCCGTCCAGACCACACACGTTCACAATCTCATGTGGATCCGCAACGACTGTTGTAGTCCCGCACGGCACAGCCAGCCTCGAATACTCGGCTGGCGAGACATGTGATGACTCGATATGCAAATGGCTATCTATAAAACCTGGAGCAATATACATGCCCTTAGCGTCAATCACCTGCTTTGCTTCCGGAAAATTTGGACCGCCAAAGCCAGCAATCAGTCCATCGACTATATACAAATCACTATCAAAAACCTGCTTATTGAACACATCTACAATGTGTCCATTAGTTATCATTAAATCGGCCCTTTCTCTGCCCATCGAAACATCGATTAGCTTCTTCAGGCTCTTTTGGTCCATTTTTCTCCTCCTTTCGGGTATCTATACTTGGGTTTCACCTATCTAGTTGTTGCTGTGTTTACGTGCACCCTTGTTTTAAAAAATGCCGCAGGCAGAAACCTGCGGCAAATACATCGCTTACTTTTTCAGCAGAGCACTAAAGTGCCTTGAAGACAATCTTTGCAACAAACAGAGCTGCAACAATCCATGTTGTTGCACCAATTTCCTTGATCTTTCCGGTGCAAGCCTTGATGATAACATAGGACAGAATTCCAAACATGATACCATCTGAGATGCTGTAGGCGCATACCATAAATAGCATTGTAAGGAATGCTGGAATTGCCTCCGAGAAGTCGGTGAAATCAATTTCAGTAACTGGAGTAATCATCATAACACCAACGATAATCAGTGCTGGAGCTGTTGCTGCGCTTGGAATTGAACCAAACAGTGGCTCCAAGAACAGGGCCAAGGCAAACAGAACTGCAGTTGTGACAGCTGTCAAACCAGTTCTTCCACCTTCGGAAACACCAGAAGCACTTTCGACGAATGTTGTAACTGTTGAAGTTCCCAAAATAGCACCAACTGTTGTTCCAACAGCATCAGCAAACAGAGCTTCTTTGCAGTTTGGAATTGAACCATCTTTCTGAATCAAGCCCGACTTTCCTGCACATCCAATCAGTGTTCCAACTGTATCGAACATATCGACGAACAGGAATGTGAACATGACAATTATGAAGTCAAAAATAGACTTGCCGCTGCTGAAGATTTCGCCAAAAGCGAACTGCCAGAAGTATGGTGCTGATGGCAGGTACTTTCCACCGGCATATGTTGTTACACCAAATGGAATACCAACAATTGTTGTAAGAATAATACCGATAAGCAGAGCACCCTTGACCTTCATTGTCAAAAGGATTGATGTGATGACCAAGCCAATCATTGCAACCCCTGCAGGCCCCTTGAACCAGGTAGCGCTTAACTCTACAAGGGTAGAGCCACCAACAACAATTCCTGCATTCTGCAGCCCAATGAAAGCAATGAACAGGCCAATACCAGCAGCAATTGCTTTCTTCAAACTTGCCGGTATGCTGTTAACTATTGCCTCTCTGATGTTAAGGAAGGTAAGCAACAGGAAGATGATACCTTCAACGAAGATGGCAGTCAGTGCCCACTGCCATGAATACCCCATTCCAATACATACTGTGTAAGCAAAGAATGCGTTAAGTCCCATTCCTGCTGACAGAGCAAACGGAAGGTTTGCCACAAGACCCATGATTAAGGTCGCAATGGCTGATGTGATCGCAGTAGCTGCAAAGACTTTTCCGAAATCCATGCCAGATGCAGACAGAATGCCTGGGTTTACGGCAAGGATGTAGGCCATTGTCATAAACGTTGTAACGCCGGCCATAATCTCAGTCTTTACATTCGTTCCTCGTTCCTTTAGTTTAAAGAATTTTTCCATATCCAACTCCTTTATAGTTAGTGGCTTTCAGTATCTTTAGTGTAAACCTGCTTATGTAAGAAGTAAAGAGAAATAAGTAAAAAAAATTAAACATGCAACAATTTGCAACAGTGTCCATGTTTTTCCTAATACTTTCTTTCCAACTATGCAGGATTTATAAAAAAAAAGATTTTCAATGTAAAATTCTATGTATTTTTAAGCAACCTTGTCCCAACCTTGGTGTAAAAATGATGACTACTTCTTTAAAATCTAAAAAATAAGCGCTTTTATAAAAAGTACCTTTTCCAAAATTGAGAAAAGTCGTTTTTAAGAAATCGTTTAAGTTTCATGCCATGGTGGTTTTTAAGTCCATTTTTCTAATCTGATTCAAAAAATGCTTGTTTTGTACTGGTCCATAGAAACATTTTCTTCGAAATCATGAAAAACGCACTTTGTTAAAAACGGGCAAACCCGTGAGCAATGTGAAAGGCGCATTATAATAAAGTGGAAAAACTGGGTTGCGGTGTTTACAAAGATAGGCAGTTTTAGCCTAAGACCTAGAGAGAAAATAGGGTGTGGATGGCAGTGGCCACACCATCATTGCTGACGGAGTCTGTTATGTAGTTCACTTGGGCCTTGACAGGGGCCTCGGCATTTCCCATGGCGACAGAGAAGCCGGCGATGGAGAGGATGTCTAGGTCGTTGGGACTGTCCCCAAAGGCGATGACGTGGGAAGTGGGGCAGTTAAGAAGTGTGCATAGTTGGCGAAGTCCGGAGGCTTTGGTGATGCCTTGGAGTGTGATTTCCATGTTGCGAGCGTCGTTGATGACGGGGTTTACAAGGCCAAGGTCGTTGAGGTGGGTGGCGCAATCTTGGGCATCGTGGGCGGTTTTGAAGAAACTTTGGATTTTGTAGACGTCAAGGCGTTTTTTGTTGAGGTAGTGGCCTAGGCGGAAGCGGACAAGATTTTTGCCTTTGCGTACTTCTTTTGTGGAGGCGCGGTGGGATTTTGATGCGAAATTTGTGCCAAGGAGGATGCGGATGAGAAATATGGGAGAGGCGACGACCATGCCATTGAAGTAGAGGCAAGAGGAACCGTGGTGGCTGCGGATTATTTTGAGCGTTTGGTGAACGATTTTGTGGCTTAGGGGGTGGTCAAGGATGATGTTGCCTTCGGGATCCGTGACGCTGGAGCCGTTGGTGGTGATACGATAGCTGAAGCATTTCAGCACGCGCGAGGGGATTTGCGAGATGTCTCGGCCGGTGGCGACGACAACCTGAATGCCGTTATCCCTAAGTTTATGAAGGGCGTCTTCGACGGCATCAGACATTATACCATTGTTAAGAACTGTGCCATCAAGGTCAAAAACGGCAATGCGGAAAGTGGAGGACGTAAATGGTGGAGTGGGGCTGTCTAAAGTGGGGCTTTCTGGTGATGTGAGCGCCGATTGAGTAGTTGTTCCTGATTGGCATAGAGAGTTGGACCCAATTTGGGGATCAGGTGTCGCTACAAATTCTTTTTTCAGCTCCTGCTTCATAGTGAAAAAGATATCTGATTTATGGCGTTGTGTTAATAGCAAATTTTAATTTGAACTCTAATAGCCATTTTTATAGTTGAATCTTTGAGTTGTGCGTGGCAACATTCTGAGAAGATTTTTTATCCCAGAATTGCGAATTATTAAGGTGAAATAGCATAGCTAAAAGTGGACAGAGTGGCCAAGTGACTAGACAAGACACAGCAAGTCGGCCATCTTCATCTCATTTTCATCTGAAATTTAGGCATGTCAGGCGCCCAATAGCGATATACAAACGAGAAATCTCTCTCTTATTACCCCTAAAGCACTTGCTTTTTACTGTAGTTTTGATATCTTTAAAAAACTGGAATGCACCATTAACGACATCCCAGAAGGAGAAAACATGAGCAAATACACAGGAACACAGACAGAGAAGAATCTGGAAGCAGCATTTGCCGGTGAGTCCCAGGCAAGAAACAAGTACACATACTTTGCTTCAGTCGCAAAAAAGGAAGGATATGAGCAGATTGCAGATATCTTCCTAGAGACAGCAGACAATGAAAAAGAGCACGCCAAGCTCTGGCTCAAAGAGCTTGAGGGAATCGGAGACACAGCAGCCAACCTCGGCGCTGCAGCAGCTGGTGAAAACTTCGAGTGGACAGACATGTACGAAGGTTTCGCAAAAACAGCAGAGGAAGAAGGCTTCAATGCCCTTGCCGTTAAGTTCCGCTTGGTTGCAGCAATTGAAAAGCATCACGAAGAGCGCTACAGAGCCCTTCTAGAGAACGTAGAAACCAAGAAAGTCTTCGAAAAGAGCGAAGTCAAAGTTTGGAAGTGCCGCAACTGCGGACACATCGTCGTCGGAACCAAGGCCCCAGAGGTCTGCCCGACATGCGCTCACCCACAGTCATACTTCGAAGTTTGCGCAGAGAACTATTAATCAAAAAATAGAAAGAGGCCTCAATGCATTGTACTAGGGTTGTAGCACCGGATATCCACTACGTCGGCTCAAGCGACAGACGACTCGCGCTCTTCGAAAGCGCCTTCCCAATTCCCCGAGGGGTTTCCTATAACTCCTACCTGGTCCTGGACGACAAGACGGTCCTTCTTGACACCGTCGACCGCTCCGTCGCCCCCGCCTTCCTAGAAAACGTTGACTATCTCCTTGCAGGAAAACAACTTGACTACGTTATCGTCAACCACATGGAACCGGACCACGCCGCCACACTCCAGGAACTCCGACTCCGCCACCCCGAAGCGGTCATCGTCGCGACCCAAAAAGCACTCGACATGATCGCCCAATTTTTCGACTCCGACACGGCCAAACCATGCCAAGCCGTCAAGGAAGGCGAGTCCCTTTGCACCGGTAAACACTGTTTTAATTTTGTAACAGCTCCAATGGTGCATTGGCCAGAAGTGATGGTTACCTACGATAGCACATCAAAAGTCCTCTTTTCGGCCGATGCCTTCGGCACCTTTGGCGCTCTTAGCGGAAACCTCTTTGCCGACGAGTACGACTTTGAGCGCGACTGGCTGGACGACGCACGCCGCTATTACACCAACATTGTTGGCAAGTACGGCGTGCAAGTTCAATCCCTCCTCAAAAAAGCCAGCGGCCTTGATATTAGCATCATCTGTCCATTGCATGGTCCGATCTGGCGTCAAAACCTCTCATGGTTTATCAGCAAATACTCTCAGTGGGCCACCTATACTCCTGAAAGCAAATCGGTTATGATTGCCTACGCCTCCGTTTATGGTGATACTGAAAACGCCGCCACAATCCTAGCGAACATGCTCTCAGAACTCGGTGTGCGCAACATTGCCCTATACGATGTTTCAACCGTCCACCCCTCCCTTATCGTCTCCGAGTCTTTCCGTTGTAGCCACCTCGTCTTCGCCTCTACCACTTACAACATGGGTATCTTTGTTAACATGGAAATTGCCCTAAATGACCTTAAAGCCCACAACCTTCAGAACCGCACCGTTGCTCTGATTGAAAACGGCTCCTGGGCCCCCACTAGCGGCAAGCTTATGCGCGATATCATCACTTCCATGAAAAACATGCGCCTCCTAGAGCAAACCACCACCCTTAAGTCCTCAGTCAAGCCTAGCAACCTCGCCGACCTCTCGGCTATGGCTCACGCCCTTGCTGCCGACCTACTCTAGTCCCATCGCGCACTGCTTTACCAAACCGCATCCCATCGGATGCGGTTTTTCGCTTTGTATGACGGGCATGCCCGTGTCCTGTGGTGAAAGTCCACGAAAGGCGTAGC
>X301_European_Hare__coassemble_1288_pt1 | contig 14122 bp, 13 predicted proteins | sample X301_European_Hare__metabat2_high_PE_015 | metagenome-assembled genome bin X301_European_Hare
ATGCCCAGAACGGGATTTGAACCCACACACCATTGCTGGAACTAGGACCTGAACCTAGCGCGTCTACCAATTCCGCCATCTGGGCATTTGCTAAACAAATAACACAGTAACTATAAACAAGTTTAGCTTATGTGTCAATTTACAACTGAAAAGTTTTGGTCGAGTATATTAGACAATGCTTATTTTGTTCTCCTGACTAAAAATGGCAAAAATCGTTTCTTGAGTGGCAAAGCGTGGCAAGTGAGTTTTGGGAAGTTTTTGCTGGAGTGGTCATGCTGGACAGGAAAGGCATATGTAACTTAGGTCAAATGCACTAAAATCAAATAGTGCCTAGTTTTAAGTACATTTAGGCGCTACAAAACTTTCTACTCCAACTAGGTCTTCCATCCATGCTATACTTATGGCATGACCACTAATATGACAGCAAGGGTAAAATTCATCATCGTTGGCTCAGGCTGGCGCTCACTTTACTATGTAAGAATCGCCAAAGCTCATCCAGAGCTATTTCAACTTTGTGCAATGCTCTGCAGGACAGAAGAAAAAGCACTAAAGATGACACAAGAAAACAATATTTATGCAACCACATCGGAAGAGGAATGCGTAAAGATGCAACCCGATGTAGTTGTAGTAGCCGTCAACAAAGATTCAATAGCTGATGTAAGCATGCACTGGATGGAAAAAGGCTTCTGCGTCCTTTCTGAAACACCGGCTGCAATGAAATTAGAAAACCTAAACAAATTGTGGGAAATGCACCAAAAAGGGCACAAAATTGTTGTAAATGAGCAGTATACCCACTACCCTACCTATCAAGTACTGTTATATATTGCCGAATTAGGAATATTAGGTAGCCGCGACTGCCTGAACATCTCCTTGGCCCATGAGTACCACGGAGTCAGTCTGACTCGCGCCCTTTTGGGCCTTAAAATCGACCAGCAATTCACTCTTACAGCAAAAGAATACAAATTTCTTACCACAGAAACGCTAACTAGGTATGATCACTTTACTGATGGTCGCACTGCCCCAAAAAAACGCACAATCGCCACATTTGAATTCGAAAATGGCAAAATTGCCCTGTACGACTTTGACTCCGAACAGTACCGCTCACCAATTCGAAAAAACACCGTGAAACTTCAGGGTGTCCGAGGAGAAATCATAAACTGGGATGTATACTATTTAGACCAAAACAACAACGCCGTCATGTCCCCAATCACATTCACCACCCACACCATTCACACCAACTTTGCAAACCCTAACTTATGCCAGTACAAAGAGATAACCAGCGCCACTTTCCAGGGACAAAACATCTACACACCCAAAATCACTGGCATGGCCGAAGACGAAACCGCCATGGCAGAAATGCTTCTCGGAACTGCACTCTACGCCAAAGGCCTAGCCGAACCACCCTACCCACTAGAAGCTGCCCTTCAGGATGCTTACTCGATGCTCCTTATGCAAAAAGCCATAGCCACCGGAACACCGCAACACTCCGAGAAACAAGTCTGGAACGGTTAAACTCTTGCATGTAAACTCTGCACAAAATCGTCAATTTTCGCCTTGCACGCCTCTAGATTATGCAGCGGATTTGCCAATGACAGCCTTCCGACAACATCTCCACCACACGCCGCCGCCAATTCGTCCATCATCTTCTCCCCCTTTCCACTAGCCGAGGCCGCTGCCAACGCCACTTTCTTTCCACTTAAATCATATTTCTTTAGCATTGCTCCCACAGCAGGTGGGTACGTTCCTGCCCATACTGGAGCACAAATTACAACAGTATCATATTCCGACAGGTCAGTTCCCAAATCCTTAATCTCTGGCACCATCTTCTTCAGTGCCATGCTCCCGCCTTTTAAAAACATCCCCAGACCCTTAGTTGGTGGCTCTACCGATGGCTCCAACCTCAGTTCTTTAACACCCAACTTCTCTGCAATATACTGTGCTACAAACTGACAATTTCCCTTTAGCGAATAATAAATCACAACTGACTTCATAAAATTCTCCTTCCCCATATACTAACACAAGTACTCAATTAATTTAATGGCTAAGTAATAAGGTCATGGGCAATGGGTGTGGTAAACATGCGGACTGCTGTGGATATATCTGAGGAATTAGCAAGACACCACATAAGTTTGGTGACACAGGACTCGCTTGTCATATCGTGGGCATCGATGACGTTAGGAATGTCGATGAGGCGATGGCCGACCTTGTAGATGGATAGGTCGCTGCCTTCGTTGGGGACTTGGGTGGTTAGAACGAAGAGTGTGCCGCGTTCGGAGGCAAGGCGGATGTGGGAGGCGAATTCATAGTATTCGGGAAGGCCTCCGACACCGAAGCATTCTAGGACCAGGGCGTCGTAGCGGTCAATCATGAAGGAGAGGACGTCTTCGGTGATGCCGGGGAAGAGTTTGATCAGGCCGACGTTAGGGTTCAAAGTGGTGTAGAAGGTGGGAATTTTCGTGGTAGCTGAAGGGTCGAGGGGGATGAACCAAAAGATTTTGCCACTTTGGATGCGGGCGACCTCGGGGAAGTTGGAGCTGACGAAGGCGGAAAAGCGTTTTGTGTAGTTCTTGCGAGCGCGGGTGCCAAGGATGACGGAGCCAGAGAAGACGACTAGTACGCCGTGGCTACGGGGGTCGGAGGCGCAGATGAAGGCATCGATGAGGTTGCGGCGGGCATCGGAATCTCCCATTGCGACAGATACTTGAGAACCAGTAATGACGATGGGCTTGGGGCTGTTTTGGATTAGGTAGCTTAGCCCAGCGGCGGTATAGGCCATGGTGTCGGTGCCGTGAGTTAGGACAAAGCCATCGTAGTTTTGGTAGTTATCTTCAATGATTTTGGCAATGGCAATCCAGTGCTCGGGCCGGATATTGGTGCTGTCTATGTTGAATGCCTGGATGCAGTCGATGGTGCACATGGCCCTAGTTTCAGGAACTTTTTCAAGTAGCTCTGCTATTGAAAGTGCAGGACTTAGGCCTGCTTCTGAGGGTTTTGAGGCTATTGTGCCGCCAGTGCCGATTAGAAGGATTTTTTTCATGTGCGCCTCCTGCCCTGTGCGGGCATTCTGCCTTGTGTGGACATTCTACCTTGAATTATCAACTGAAGGGGGAAGATTATCAAGTGGAAATGGATGTGAGAGGAGTGAGTGGGTGTAGCCTATTTTACTAGGGAGGGAGGCGCGAATTTGGGTAACCAAATTGTGGACAGTCAGTGAGCAAGATGGGTCAATGGGTAAACCTAAATTGGCTAGATTTTGGGCAAGTCGCTGAGTGGAGGTTTGTAAGTCTGAGTGTCTAGAGAAGACAGCAGAAACTGGGCCGAAATCTAGAATGTGGCCTTGGTCCATTAGAAGAATTTGATTACAGTTTTCTGCTATGTCATCAAGACTGTGGCTAACAACAATTATGGTTTTACCAAGGGCATTAAGGTTATGCAAGATGTCGTAGATAGTATCATGCCACAATGGATCTAGGCCCACAGTAGGTTCGTCTAAAACAAGGATGTCGCTCTCCATTGCAAGGATGCCAGCAATGGCAACTCGGCGTTTCTCACCCCCAGATAAGAAAAGAGGGTTACGTGAGTAAAAAGAGGAATCAAGACCGACCAAAGAAAGATAATGTGTAGCCAAAGAACTCGGATTTGTGGATGTGGCGTGCATGTGGGCGTGATGGAGATTGCGGGGGCCGAACATGACGTCTTCAAGGACAGTGCGGGCAAAGAGTTGGTTTTCGGGAAATTGCATGGCAAAGCCGACGCGAGCGGGGACCTGAACGTGGCCGGAAGTGGGCTTAAGCAGGCCGGCGATTAGTTTGCAGAGTGTGGTTTTTCCGCAGCCTATTGGGCCAGTGATGCCTAAAAAAATGCCATCATCAAGGCAAAATGAGACATCGTTTAGGGAAAAATCAGTGTTCGTGGCATGGCCATTATGGCGGCCAGTGTCATAGGTGAATGCGACGTTTTTGAACTGGATCATAGGCGGCCTACCCTCATTATGATAAGTTCAATTAAGAACGTGACAATGCACACATAGGCTGCCGCGTCGAATCGAGTGTAGCATAGTTCGTGAAGTCTTGTGGGACGCCTCATGCCGTATAGACGGGCATCCATTGCCACGGCTAGGTCATCAGCGCGATTGATAGCGGACACGAAGACAGGAATGATTATGGATGCAGATGCCTTTGCTTTGGCGAAAAATCCCCTTGTTTGAAAATCCGCGCCGCGTGATATTTGGGCATCCATGATTCTTGATGCTTGTTCAGAAAGTAGCGATATTGACGAAAAGGCGATTGAAATAATTGTGGCAAAATCATGCACGGGAACCTTGAAAATGCCCATCCATGAAAGAGACTTTTCTATGGCATTTGAAATTTCGCGCGGTTTTGTGGTTAGGGTTAATAGGTTAGAGCATAGCACAATTTGGACCAATTTCATGCAAATCATAATGGCTCGCCACACTCCCCCAGGAACTAAAAGTGCGTTTAAAATTCCCACAAAAATTAGCACCAAAGCCAGTGTTTTCATGCCTCTAAACATGTATCTTATTGGAACTTTTGAGAGCGCAATAAGTGAAGCTAGGCAGAAAAGGGTTGCAATGCAAGTAGCTACACTATTTGAAATTAATACTCCTATTATGAAGGCTAGCATCCCTGCTATTTTGGTCCTTGGGTCTAGCTTGTGCAAAAAAGAATCCGTTTTATAGTATTGTCCAAGTGTCACATCTTTCAACATTGCAATGCCCCCTTTGACAATGACCCATTTGATAATGCCCCATTTGATAATGACCCTTTTGATAATGACCCCTTTGATAATGACCTTTTTGATATTGCATGACGCTCTATTAGATACTTAACAAGGTCCTCTTCTGTAACTATGTCCCCAGGCAAATCAAATCCTGTTTTTCGAAGTTCATCTGCTATTTTTATGACTAAACTTACCTTTGTTACCATGGTGGCTACATCCGACCGATTGTTAGCCAAAATCTGTAGTACATCCCTAGGCTTTCTAGATATTTTAACTGTTCCATTCTCCATAACATGGACAACATCACAGCCCATGGCATCTTGGATATTATGAGTCATAAGCACCACAGACATGTGATTTTCATTATTTAATTTATGAAGCAAATTTAAAATTGTAGCCTTACTACTTGCATCAAGCATCGATAAGGACTCGTCCAAAATAAGATATTTAGGATGACTAACAATAGCCCCAGCAATAGCAAGTAACTGTTTTTGACCGCCAGAAAGGTTTTTGGGGCTATCGCTTGCCCTCTCTTGAAGCCCAACAAGTGAAAGCACATTAGCAACCCTTTCTGTCATCTCTAGCCTTTCGACACCCATATTTTCCAGTGCAAAGGCTACATCATCTTCTATCGTGTCTCCTATAATTTGGTTGTCTGGATTCTGCAAAACCAAACCAACTGTTTTACGTATTTCATATACATTTTTGGAATCTGCAGAATCAAGACCATCAACAATAATTTTGCCAGATGTAGGAGTGAATATAGCATTTAAAAGTTTTGATAAAGTCGATTTCCCAGATCCGCTAGGGCCCACTATCGCAACAAACGAGCCATTTTCAATTTCAAGATTTAGGTTATTAATAGCAGATTTTTTAGTTTCACTTACACTTTCACCTCTGCGCCCATATCCATAACACACACCCCTAACCTCAATCATCTGCATCCCCCCTCTTCCGAATGCGTTTCCACTACATCCTCTAAACCCTCTTTCGCCTCCACTTCAGAATCACCACCTTCCGAATGCGTTTCCACTACATTCTCTAAACCCTCTTTCGCCTCCACTTCAGAATCACCATCTTCCAAGCGCTCAATAACTATAGCAGCAACCAAGCCCAAAATCGTCCCCGACACAACCGCAGTTAAAATAAGCACCGGTAAATAATAAGCAACAACACTTGACCTAAGAATTAGACAAGCGGTAGCTACTTGCGCAAGATTGTGCGAAACCGCACCTATTACACTAACAGCAATGGTTCCAAAAAAACGCTTAAATAGTACCATCATTAGCAGAGAAAAAATCGCCCCTGCTAGCGAGTACACCATCGACAGCGCCGACCCAAAAAGTAGAGCTGAAAGCACAACCCTTGTAATAGAAATCCCCAAAGCCTCTTTAAACCCAAGAGTGTAAAGCGCAAAAACAACAACAACATTTGCAAGCCCAATCTTTACACCAGGAAGCGGAACAAAGGCCGGAATCAGACTTTCTACGTAGGAAAACACCATGGCAAGGGCAACTAGAACACCAATTCGAGTAACCTTTCTAGTCTCCATCACACCTCTCCATTACTTTCTCCATCCAACATGCGTCTTATTAACTACGCACCTCATTTTATCACTATAAAATAAAATCCACTTCTCCTTGCCCACCAACAACCATTATTACTAGATTGTTAGGAAGACAAACAATACTCTGCCCAACCCCGTCTATCCAACCCTGTCGCTGGCAAACCCTATCTGGGCAACTCGCCTCGGCCATTCTAACCTTGCCACCAAGAATTTCTATCACATTTAAATCATTATTCACGCTAAAAATATTATCTTCTGAAAGCGGGACACTTGACACCAACTCCCCACCTAGATACACCTCCACCATCGCCCCCCTCTCTCTCCTAGAATTCATAAGAATAAGCATCACAACAGCCAAAATCAATAGCACCCCAATTAGGCACATGTCCCTAAAAACCATCTTTCTCCCGTAAAAACCTCTTTTCATCCCACACTCCCATCTAGGCTTAAAGCATTACCAACTTTCCCTCAAGCCCCTCCGAGCACAGCACCTGCCCATCCTCACAAATCCAGATACACTGCACCCCGTCCAAAGCGTCAACCAACGCCCGCCCGTGCTCGTAATCCATACAAAACAGCGCCGTCGCCAACGCATCCGCCACCGCGCTATCTTCGCAAATCACCGTTACCGATCCCCAATATCTAGCCGGCCAATTCGTATCTTTATCTATTATATGAGAATACCTCTCCCCGTCGACCTCCAAATATCTCTCATACCCGCCACTTGTCACACAACTACAATCCTCAATCTCTAACTTCACCCGCACCCCTTCCGGCCTCTGCGGGTCCCGAATCCCCGTACTCCAAGCGCTCCCATCGGCCTTCGTCCCAACGCATCTCACGTTCCCACCAGTATTTAGCACGTACCCCGTCGCCCCAACGACAGATAGATACCTCGCGGCCACCTCCGTCGCATACCCCTTCCCAATCGCTCCTACATCAATCGAGGCCTTTGAATCCAATATCCTCACAGTGGAATTTTCCTCATCAATTTCTAAAAGTTCAATCCCCACATGCTGTGCCGCCTCAACGATAGCCTGATTCTCAGGCAACCTGCCATTTTCTCTAGCATCATGCCACAATTGGGTCACTGCCCCCATCATTACATCCATTTTTCCATCAGTTACTTCGCACATTTTTTTAGCAAAAACCAAAAACTCAATCAGCCTCTCATCCACCTTCACAGGTTCACCCCCAGCCATTTGATTAACCGTGCAAAGATTGTTCATCCCCTCATACTGATTGTAAATATCAAATAACTTATGATAGTCGCGCAATATCTCTGTCACCTTCTGCGCATTTTCCTCAAACCTTTCAGCCTCGTCCCCCGCATAGCTATAAAGCATACTAACCGTATCGAAATACCCATAAATTACCTTAACCTGTGGCTCCACTGCCGCTTTCCCCGCTCCACCTTCCCTGCTGCACGAGTTCATCAACAACACCCCAAGCGCACACAGAACCACCATTACCCAAATATCTATTTTCCAAGCCCCACCTCTTTCCTTGTCGCATCTCATTATCAAGCCCTCAAATCCAAAGTTCTTCCAAGCTAACAATAGCAACTTTAATCATAAAGTACAAAAATTTCCACTTAAAAGGATTAGAAACCTTAAAGACCAAAACAGCCTGAGGCCTTTTCTAAACCAAGGATGTGCTCATTTTGAGTCAGCCATTTAAAGCATGCCGATGAAAATACCTCTTTGTGATCAATTGCACTAAAACTAGGTTACCCTTAGTGCAGAAGAAAAAATAAGCTGTAAATAGTAATCTTTAGCCTAGAATCATACCCACGGCAAGGGAAACATATTGAGAAAGCGGCAAGTCTTGAACACCTGCTACCTCGAAGCACTTGCTGACAGGGATAAGAACCTTTCTTGCGGGGCTTTGACCCACGGCCTCGGCCATCTTGGGAGTTATCTCACCAAGCATTGAGTCTGCAGCCAAAATGCCGATGGGGCCAACTATAACGTCAGCGCTTCTAGAAGCAATAACAACTGGATTTTCACCGGTTGCTCCGTTGTCGGCACCCGCCTTGAGCATGGCAGAAGTGGCAATAGAATTTGTGCCCACAGCAGTGATTTCACATCTAGGGTTGGCAGCCTTTAGCTGCTCAATAATTGTTTTTCCAATCCGACCACCCTGGCCATCAATTACAACTATCTTCAAAAAAACCTCACTTAACAACCTAGCTCAAAGCGTCACTTGCTACAAACTACACTCACACAAGCAAGCCACACTTGCCCCCTTAAACTACACTCACACAAGCGAGCTCCACTTGCCCCTTTAAACTACACTCACACAAGCAAGCCCCACTTGCCCCTTAAACTACACTCACACAAATAAGCGCCACTTCCCACTCAAACTGCTTACACAAGAAGGCTTCACTTTCCCTTCTTCCGCTGATACAGAAAACGTTTAATCTTGTCCGTCGGCGTACGCTCGAAAGGCTCGTTTTGAATTTCGACCTTGTTAATCTTGCTGAAAGAAGAAAGCTTCTCGTTCACTCGCTTACGCAAATTGTTCAAGTACAGCAAAATAGCATCTGTCGCAACAATCCCTTTGCGCCTTAAGGCCTTCAGGTCCAACCGAATCATCGCAGTCAGGCCACCTGCATCGTCCACAACCAAGCTCTCTAGAACATCTTCCTCTGCATTGATTAAAAATTCAATATTTTCTGGGTAAATGTTCTCGCCCGAAGGGCCCAGAATCATCGTCTTACAACGCCCACGAACCGCCAGACGCCCGTTGACCAGTTCCCCGATGTCCCCCGTCCGGAAATAGCCGTCGGGCGTGAAACTAGATTGCGTCAGCTCGTCGTTCTTGAAATACCCCCGCATGACCGACGGCCCCTTAACCAGAATCTCGCCGGTTTCCGGGTCCAGCCTGCAATCCAAACTGGCAAGGACAGGCCCCAACGTGTTCACGACCTGGTCCTTGGGCCCGCAACCCGCAATAAATGGCGAGGTCTCTGTCAACCCATACCCCAGCGCGTACGGGAATTTGATTTTGTGCAGGAACGCCTCGGCCTCCGAGTCCAGCGCCGACCCACCAATACCAAAGAAGCGCATCCGACCACCAAAGGTGACCTTAACCTTATGTCCTATAACCAAATAAACCAACCAAGACGTCAGCTTATTCTTAGCAAGCTTCCCAAGCTTAGTCCCCTCTTTTATCTTCGGAAGTAGTGCCCTTCTGTAAATTTTTTCAATCAAAAGCGGCACCGACAGCATAACCTCCGGCTGCACCTCCTTGAACGCCGGCATCAAAGAATCCGTTGAAGGCGGCTTCCCCAAATAAACGATTTGCACCCCATTAAGCAGTAGCAACACAAACCCTATCGTAAACTCATATACATGGCTCATCGGCAATATCGAAAGCGCCGTCCACCCTGGGTGTATCTTAATAAACGGCGTCGAGCACTCGTACGCATTGTACATGATGTTCTTGTTCGTCAGCATCACCGCCTTTGGAGATCCCGTTGTCCCACTCGTATAAATAATAGACGCTAGGTCCTCCTCCCCCGGCCTATTAGCCTCCAACTTAGCCATCATAGCCTCATCCAAACTTGCACCCTCTGCGCCTATGCAACTTACACCCTCAAGTGTCTTAAAGTTCTTTGCATCCAAATCCTCTGCCGCGTTGCTTTTCACCAAACAAAGATCCTCAATCCTAATAATAGGGATATCTGTCCCAACCAGTTTAGAAGCATTGTTTGCATTTATAAAGACAAGTTTTGATTCACTATGCCCTAGAATTTTTTGAACTTCATTACTACTAAAATTCGGCAAAATAGGTACTACAACTGCCCCAATTCTGTTAATAGCCAAATACGCAAGTCCCCAATGCGGGCCACTTTCACTCAAAATTGCGACATTATCGCCCTTACTAATTCCATGTTGCAGAAGAAATAACCCAACCAGCCTAGACTTAAGAAGCAGTTCTTTAAATGTTATGACACTCTCTGGGTGTCTCCATGTCTGAACTGCTTTTAATCCCGGAAATGCAGATGCAGAGGCTTCAATCATCGATGTCATAGTCAAATCTTTTAACTTTAGCAAATCCAGTCTCCTGTATCACATGTTGTCGTTAGTAATTTTTCAATTTTATAATAATTTACTTCATTATTGTGAACAAAATTCGAAAATTCAACAAAAAAATACACAAAAAATCACTTATTTCAATCATTCGCTATTTTCCAGTGCCATTATCCCCAAAACCCAAGATTATCAAAAAAATGCAATCCCATCCCTTCCCTATGTAAGTTAGCTATTACTATTCAAAGCTAATTTTTCTTCTAGAAAAGTTTTAAAACAAAAGCATCCTTATCTTAGTGCAGCGGTGGCAGATATAGAGGCACAGAAACAATGGGAATCTAAGCACAGGCCAAAGTGAGGACCCCATCATATACAAGGCAATCCGTCAAACTGACAATCTGCTTAGCATATGTGCCGGATTGCTGGCATCTCTTGCTTCAGATTTTCTGCATAACTTGATTCCGCACTAGCCTGACTGGATAGATTATTACAGCAATGACCGCAACCAGTGGAATATTCTAAAACTCTTGCCGACAGAATACTACAGATATTTGACTACGGATAAACTATAGATAAACTGTAAATAAAATCGAGCCCACAAAACGCAGGCTCGAAAACTCAAAATTTAGAAGACTTTTTTAGTTAATACCCTTAACCTCGTAACCAGCATCAGTTACAGCCTGACATAGAACCTTATCTGCAACATCCTTGCAAAGAGTTACCTTTGCAGTTGCTGCTGTGTGGCTAACATCAGCTGACTTTACACCATCAATTTCCTCAAGAGCCTTCTTGACCCTAGCCTCACAGTGTGGGCACATCATACCCTCAACACTTAAAGTTTTAACACACTCATTCATATTATTCTCCTTTCTGATTGCACTTAAGCTTTCAGATTTGACATTCCGTTTAATACGCCTATCCCTGCTCGGGTCATGGACCTTGCACAAGTTAAGTCTAAGAGCATTAGAAACAACACAAAAACTGGAAAGACTCATAGCCGCTGCACCAAACATCGGATTAAGCGTAAGTCCAAGAGCAACAAAACACCCAGCCGCAAGAGGAATTCCAATGCTGTTATAGAAAAAAGCCCAGAACAAATTTTCATGGATATTTCTAAGAGTAGCTCGGCTAAGCCTTACTGCGGCACTAACATCAGTAAGACGACTCTTCATCAGAACCACATCCGCAGCATCAATGGCAACATCAGACCCAGCACCAATTGCAATACCGATATCCGCACTAGTTAGTGCAGGCGCATCATTGATTCCATCACCAACCATTGCAACCTTGCCTTCCCTCTTAAGCTCCCGAATAACACTTTCCTTTCCGTCTGGCAAAACTGAAGCAATAACTTGGTCAACTCCGGCCTGACTACCAATGGCCTTGGCCGTTCTTTCATTATCACCAGTAAGCATAATAACACGAATTCCCATGTCCCGAAGCTCTTTAATAGCCTGCGTGCTGTCATCCTTCATAGTGTCGGCCACAGCAATAATTCCACAAAGCTTCCCATCCCTTGCAAAAAGAAGCGGTGTCTTCCCCTGGTCCGAAAGTTCTCTTGCCCTTGCATTCCAATCAACACCCTCCTTAGCAGACATATCTATGCAATTTTTCATAAATGCAAGACTTCCACCAACTACTTCTGAAAAGCCCTTGCTATCAGACACATCATTATTAACTTTCCCCCTGACCCCATTGCCAGGTAGTGCCTGAAAGTCAAAAGCTGGCTCTACCCTAATTCCCATTTCATTAGCCTTAACAATGACCGCCTTTGCCAATGGATGTTCACTTTTTGCCTCAATAGTGGCCGCCAAGCCCATCAAATCCTCAGCACTCAACCCACTAATTGGAATGATATCCGTTACCTTAGGTTGCCCACTAGTAATGGTGCCCGTCTTATCCAAGGCAACAATCTCAACTCTGCCGGTCTCCTCTAAGGACACTGCAGTCTTAAACAAAATCCCGTTCTTTGCACCAACGCCACTTCCAACCATAATCGCAACCGGCGTCGCAAGTCCCAGTGCACACGGACAACTAATAACCAGCACCGAAATAGCCCTAGCCAAGGCGTAACTAAAAGTCCTGCCAATAATTAGCCATACAATAAGCGTCACAACCGAAATCGAAATCACCACAGGCACGAAAATCCCCGACACCTTGTCTGCAATCTTCGCAATCGGCGCCTTCGTGGCCGCAGCGTCGCTCACCATCCTAATAATCTGAGACAGCGTTGTGTCCTCCCCAACCCGCGTCGCGCGAAACTTCAGAAATCCACTCTGATTCAGCGTCGCCGCCGAAACACTATCGCCAACCGTCTTGTCCACTGGAATGCTCTCGCCCGTCAGCGCCGACTCGTTCACCGCACTTTGGCCCTCAATCACAACCCCGTCCACCGGAATACTCTGGCCCGGCCTCACCACAACAATGTCCTCTTTCTGCACTTTATCCACAGAAATCTCTATTTCCTCACCATTTCGGACCACCGTTGCCGTCTTTGGTGCTAGCGTCATCAACGCTCTAAGCGCATCCGTCGTCCGACCCTTAGACTTCGCCTCCAGCATCTTGCCCACCGTAATCAGCGCCAAAATCATCGCCGCAGACTCGAAATAAAGTTCATGCATCAGCGCCATCACCTCGCCCATATCCCCCTTCATCTGGGCCGCGGTCATCTCAAACAGTACATACACACTCCACAAAAACGAGGTCCCTGACCCCAATGCAATTAATGTGTCCATATTAGGTGCTTTATGAAGTAAGGCCTTAAAGCCACTGATGAAAAATTTCTGGTTAATAACCATTACAATAGCGGCCAAAATCATCTGAACCAAACCCACAGCAACCATGTTTCCTGAAAAAAAGCTCGGAAGTGGCCACCCCCACATGCTATGTCCCATCGAAAAGTACATCAAAATTACAACAAAAATAACTGATGCAATCAGTCTTTTTCTAATCTTCGGTGTCTCATGATCTGCAAGCTCGTCCGCCTGATTTGCCCCACTTGCGGTACCTGACGCAGAGCCTTTAACACTAGCCCCATATCCTGCATCCACAACAGCCTTTATCACATCACTTTCCTTAGCTGTTCCTTCAACCCCCATCGAGTTCGTCAGCAAACTTACACTACACGCGGTCACCCCTGGTACCATCGAAACCGCCTTCTCAACCCTAGCCGAGCACGCTGCGCAGCTCATTCCCGTCACATTGTACTGTTTCATCTTTACCTCATAAACTTCTGCAAGGTCTGCATCAATTCATCAATAACTTCTTCCTTACCTTCCTTAATGTCCCTGACCACACAGCCATGAATGTGCGCCGATAAAACCTCTCGACTAAACGCATTAAGTGCCGCAGATACTGCTGCACTCTGCACCAAAATATCGTTACAGTAGCGGTCGTTTTCTATCATCGTCTGAATCCCCCGAACCTGCCCCTCTATCCTTCTTAGCCTGTTAAGTAGCAGCTTCTTCTGCTCCCCCGACCTATTTGTCCTTTTTCCATCTTCTTGTTCACAGCAGCAACACCCGCTCATCTTGTCCTCCATATACCCCCATGGGGTATTCACCACTAAAGTACTAATCAATTCCAAAAGTGTCAAGTACCCCAAAAACACAAAGCCCCTATACGCCCATCCCCATTTGAACAAGGAAAGTAACTCTGTCCTTGGACAGGACACAGCCCATGCCTATACTTGTTGCCTGCAAAATTTCAGAAGTGAATCCATGCGTGTAAATGTCAAGTTGAAAATGCACTTTTATGACAATCTCAAAATGCTGTTTTT
>X301_European_Hare__coassemble_1304_pt1 | contig 13902 bp, 11 predicted proteins | sample X301_European_Hare__metabat2_high_PE_015 | metagenome-assembled genome bin X301_European_Hare
TTGTATATTGCCATTGCTGAGCAATGATAATTGACAAACTTTTCCTCAATAATAGCCGCGTAATCGTCAGTTTTCTTTTTGATGATTCTTGGTTTTCTCTTCGCCGTAAGCGTTGATGTCTCAGCCTTGTAATAACGCTTTATGGTTCTATGGTCACAATTATACTGCTCAGCATAAGCTGAGTAATTAATTTTATCTGTGTTAATCTTAGCCACAATCATATTTTGGTTTACATCTTGTCGCATAAAACTCTCCATAAAGAGAGATTTATGCTACAAATCGACATTTTCAATTTGCCATAAATCGACATTTTGAGTTTGTCATTTACGCTCTTGAACAAACAAATACTTTTCAGCCATAGGATGCAAGTCCTTAGACAATTTCCGACCTATGTTTTCATTTGTAGTCTACCTGAAAAAATATTATAATGGGTGTTGGATTGTTCTAGTTCTTATTCCTTTGGAGGTGTAGTTTTGAGTGACTATAAGCCACCCTTTCACATCACAGAAAAAATGACGCTACTGGTAGCAGAAATTAGTGAAATAATTGGGCAAATTACTATACTACAAAAAAAACCAATCAATCCCAATTTGCGTCGGAAAAATCGAATTAGAACAATTCACTCGTCTTTGGCAATTGAAAATAATTCATTGTCTTTAGCTCAAGTCACAGCTATTATTGATGGCAAACGCATTTTAGGAAACCCAAATGAAATAAAGGAAGTACAGAACGCTTACCAAGCATATGAACTAATGCTGCAATTGGACCCATTCTCTGTAAATGATCTTTTAAAAGCACATAAATTGATGATGAATGCTCTTATACCAGAAAGTGGACAATTTCGCTCTGGTGGCGTCGGTATTTTTAACGGCCGAACACTTGTTCACACGGCTCCTCCTTCGGAATTGGTTCCAATGCAAATTAATGACATTCTCCAATGGTACCAAGCTTCAGAGTTACATCCACTTATTAAAAGTTCCATTTTCCACTACGAATTTGAATTTATCCATCCATTTGCAGACGGCAATGGGCGCATTGGAAGAATGTGGCACAGTCTTCTCCTTGGGAAATGGAAAGATATTTTTTATTGGCTTCCAATTGAGGAACTAATTCAGGCACATCAAAAAGAATACTATGATGCCCTTAACATTGCTGATACTCAAGCAGACTGTGCCTGTTTTGTAGAATTAATGCTTGAAATTATCTATGACAGTTTAAACAAAACTTCAGTTACTGATTATTCCACCGATCAAGATAGCGACCAAGATAGCGACCAAGATACTGATTCAATTAAACGGCTTTTGTCTGCAATTGGTAACGAGACTCTTTCGGCTGCACAGATTATGGAACGACTTGGGCTTTCCCACAGACCAACATTTCGTAAAAATTATTTAAACCCAGCACTTGAACAAAAGTTGATTCAACGCACTATTCCGGATAAGCCAAACAGTAAAAACCAAAAATATAGGAAAAGCAAATCATTGGTAGACAAAATATGAGCTTTTACTCTCTTCAAATTTGCATGTACAGTATCAAGGTTGGGAATAATATCAAACAAAATTAGAGTTATCTAACTAAAACCTCTTTTCAAAAATCACAAAGATATATATACTAGCCGAGAACCAGTTAGATGTATCTAACAGGTACAGCATTTGTGTTAGGTTGAGAAAACTGGCATAGATTAATGTGCATAAGTTAGAAATATCTAGCCCATTAAATAGCTATCTTGGTCAATCTGTTTAATAAGTAACAGGTACCTTGATGTGAAACAACTAACCATGGAGTCCATCTATGAGTTAGATGTATCTAACATCGGTGCAGTGCGTGGGTGTTTGACAGGTAAGCGTCTGTCAGCGTGGTTGAGTTAGAGGTGACTAACTTCTACCCTAGGTACAATGCATCGAGGATTTGCTAAGTGTGCTAATGGGTTAGAGGTATCTAACTTGGTTCAGACAAATGAATTAGGCAGTTATGGAGGGTAAGAAAATGATGCCATTATCGCTAGCAAACCTTGGGCAAGATAACACGATTCTTAAGGTTTCTGGAGGGGCCGATGTCAAGCGGCACCTGGAGAATTTGGGCTTTGTTGTTGGCGGGAATGTTAAGGTTGTCAACAAACTTGGCGGAAATTTGATTGTAAACGTAAAACAGGCACGAGTTGCTGTCAGTGAAGACATGGCTACCAAAATAATGGTCTGATTTAAGGAGTATAGCATGAAAACACTTAAAGATGTGCACATTGGGGACCCTGTTAGGGTAAAAAAGATTACTGGAGAGGGGGCAGTTAAGCGCCGAATTATGGACATGGGGCTAACTAGCGGAACAGAAGTTTATGTGCGTAAGTACGCTCCACTGGGAGATCCGATTCAGGTTACCGTACGTGGGTCTGAAATTTCGATTAGAGGCGAAGATGCTCAGATGGTTGTTGTAGAGTAAGGGAGGAAGTTATGGAAATAAAGATTGCGCTTGCAGGAAATCCGAATAGTGGAAAAACTACGCTATTTAATGCTCTAACAGGGTCAAACCAGTTTGTGGGAAACTGGCCTGGAGTTACTGTTGAGAAGAAAGAGGGAAAGCTAAAAAAGCATAAAGATGTAACAATAACGGACCTGCCAGGGATATACTCACTATCGCCTTATACTACAGAAGAGGTTGTTGCGCGAAACTATCTACTGGATGAAAGGCCGGATGTTATTCTAAATATCGTTGATGGAACGAATTTGGAGAGAAATCTTTACCTGACAACACAACTTATGGAATTGGGGATTCCTATGGTTGTGGCCATTAATATGATGGATTTGGTTAATAAGGAGGGAGATAAAATCGACAGCAGGGCTCTTGCCAAGGAACTCGGTCTAAAGATTGTGGAGATTTCGGCCATGAAAGGGACCGGGATTGAAGAGGCGGCACAGGCGGCGTTGGAGGCGGCGCAGGCGGGGAAAGGACCGGCGGTACACAAGTTTTCGGACGCGGTGGAGAAGGCGTTGGGGAAAATTGAGCGTGCGGCGGCTGGGGTGCCTGCGAATTTAGCGCGTTGGGCGTCGATTAAGATTTTCGAGAGAGACCAGGATGCGGCGGCTAGGTTTAAGGCGGCGGACATCGAAGCCGTGATTCAGGATGCGGAAAAGGCGTTTGATGACGATTCAGAGGCGATAATAACAAATGAGAGGTATTCTTATATAGCGCAAATAATTAAGTCGTGTTATCGCAAAAATCATCCAGGGAAGCTTTCGACCTCGGATAAAATTGACCGCGTTGTGACAAATCGTATTTTGGGCCTTCCAATTTTTGCGTTGGTGATGTTTTTGGTGTACTATGTTTCGATGGTCACTGTGGGTTCTTGGGCCACGGATTGGGCAAACGATGGCCTATTTGGGGATGGCTGGCATTTATTTGGCATAGGATCCAAGAAATATGCCATCGATTCGGAGGAATACCAAGATGCCGCGTACGTCATTGATGCGTTTGTAGGATTGGATAATTATGACTTGGATGGTGTTTTGCAAGCGGTTGACGAAGTGCAGGTAGGATCTACAGCAGATTACACTATTATTGATGAGGAAACCCTTGCACCAGAAGAAGTTACTTACACATACAACGACCTTCAAGACGCTATTCCTGTCTACCAGGCCTATGGCGGAGAAGAACCAGATCCAGCAGACTATGGCATCTTTGTCCCAGGCGTTCCAGTTCTAGTTGGGAACTTGCTAGATAAACTTAACGTACAAAGTTGGCTAAGCGGCTTGGTCCTTGATGGTATTGTAGGCGGTGTGGGTGCAGTCTTGGGTTTTGTGCCGCAAATGCTAGTCTTGTTCCTTATGCTATCGATACTTGAAGAATGCGGTTACATGGCTCGAATCGCCTTTGTTCTTGACCGCGTCTTCCGAAAATTCGGTCTATCAGGCAAATCCTTCATCCCGATTCTAATCGGCACTGGCTGCGGAATTCCAGGCATCATGGCATCTCGCACCATCGAAAACGAGTCCGATAGGCGCATGCCCATAATGACAACCACCTTTATTCCTTGCGGTGCCAAACTTCCCTTTATTGCGATGGTTTCTGGCGCCATATTCGGCGGGTCTGCCTTGGTTTCAACCTCAGCCTATTTCCTTGGTATGGCTGCCATTATTATTTCTGGTATTATTTTAAAGAAAACCAAACCTTTTGCTGGTCAGGTTGCACCATTTGTTATGGAACTTCCACCTTACCATGTTCCTACTACTGGCTCCGTTTTGAGGCTAACATGGGAAAGAGGCTGGTCCTTTATCAAGAAGGCAGGCACAATTATCCTGCTTTCTACAATTGCAATTTGGTTCCTCACCTACTTTGGTTTTACCAGCGATGGCTTTAGAATGCTTTCAGAAGAAGAGCTTGACCTAAGCATTCTTGCTAGACTTGGCTCGGTTTTGGCCTTTATCCTTAAACCACTTGGGTTTGGAACTTGGCAAGCTACTGTTGCTTCCATCACTGGTCTTGTTGCCAAGGAAAATATTGTTGGTACTATGGGTATTGTTTATGGCACTGATGGTCTTGCATCTGTCTATGCTAATCTTGGTGCATCATTTACCAAGGTGGCGGGATACTCGTTCTTAATCTTCAACCTACTCTGCGCACCATGTTTTGCTGCAATGGGAGCGATTAAGCGGGAGATGAACAACACCAAATGGACTTGGTTCGCCATACTTTACGAGTGCGGCTTTGCATATCTTATTTCTTTGGCCACCTACCAAATTGGTTCTATGATTGCCGGCTATGGTAACATTTTCGGTTTTATCGTGGGTCTTGCAACTGTTGCCTTTTTGATTTATATGATGGTAAGAAAACCCAAGGAGGCTTGACATGGGAACACTAATTGTTGTTCTAATTCTTGCTGCCATTATTGGCAAAGCCATCTACACCTTGATCAAAGACCGCCGCACTGGCAAATGTAGTTGTGGCGCAAGCTGTGGCTCTGCGCATTGTTCTTGTTGTAGTTCTGCTTCTAAATCAGGGACTAAGTCTGGAACAAGTTCTGTTGCTAGTTCTGCGTTAGGGTCAAATGCAAGCTCGAGTGAAAGTTGCGGAGTCTGTCCTATGTGTGAACACTGCCAGCAAAAGTAATTAATTAAGGGCCACTCCCCTATTTCTAGCATTTCTTTAAATACGTTGTTTAGAGAGGTCGCAGTCAGATGACTGCGGCCTCTCTTTTTCAGAATTAAGGAAATAAAAAACCATGCCAGCAAGCGCAAAGGCTATTTGGCATGGTTGTTAATCAATTTAAGTTAGCTAGATAAGCTAGAATAGCTCCCACTCTGAGACGTCGATACCATCAAGAATCTTCTTTTCGGAGCGGCGCTTCGGGTCAATGCGCTTCTGGATGACACGCACTACACGAACCATAAGGTCCTGAATGATAAAGTAGACGATAGCGGTCAAGATTAAGGCAAAGAAAGCCTCGTAAGTGCGGCTACGCACAAGGTCGCTGATTTTGGTAAGGTCAAGGACGGCGATGTAACCGACAACGGAGGTTTCCTTGATTAGGGTGACAACCTCGTTACTGTAGATTGGCAGGAAGTGGTGTGCAGCTTGCGGAAGCAGAATTTTGAAGAAACTCTGGGCATCCGAGTAGCCAAGGGCAGTTGAGGCCTCGTACTGACCGCGGCCAATGGCGTTGTAGCCAACTCTTAGCATGTCAATCATAGAGCAAGCGAACATCAGAGAGAAGCCTACTACGGAAATCCACATACCGGAAAGGCGGGATGCTCCGAAGATGACATAGTACAAAATCATCAACAGAAGGACAGTAGGCATACCGTGGATTAGCCACATAAAGAAGTTGGTAATTTTATTAGCAACAACGTTACCATGACGGCAAAGCATGTAAACAGCAAAGCCGAGGATTGTACCGATTACTATTGAACAGATGGTAATAAGAATCGTTACTCCTGCGCCAGAGACGAACATCTTCCATCTGTTTTCTCTAATAAAGGTTTTGTAGAAACTTTGCTGAATTTTTTCAAAGAAGCCAAGCTTATTAGCATTGCCCGTGACAGTCGAGGCAGAGCCATCCGAATCGGACCCAGTAGCTGCAGCGGCACTGTTTTCACTACCCAGAACAACCAAATAGACTGGGCAGGTATAGTAAACATCGGAAAGGGTGCCTGTTTCGTTACGCTCTTCACTGACAACGATGTTCATACCTATGTCGAACTTACCAGTCTCTACGCCGGGGGCAATAGCCTCGAATGGAATTTCATTGAAGATTGGCTGGTACCCGTATTCGACACAGAAGCGGCAAACAAACTCGACATCGAAGCCTGCCAAGTTGCCATCGCTGACGAATGAGAAGGGTTCGTAGCCGCCCTCGACAGCGACGTTCAGGGTGCCGTTTTCACCAGTGAAGTGGAAGTCGTTGACCCCGATATTGTCGTTGATTGGGTCGAAATCGGCAATCCAGTACTGATAAAGGGTGCCGTCTTCGCCTAGAAGCCCGTTGTTGTAACCATCTTGGATGAACTGGTTCATTTCACGGAGCAGTCGTTCCTGGCGGTCGTTGTTTCCGATGATGTTGCTGGCGCTGATGTAGCCCGGAATTTCCTTAAAGACGTCAAGGTCGGGGTGGTTGGCCTTGTGGACACCATAGCCGACTGCCTCAACTAGATAGGCAGCGACCTTGCCAGATTTCAGAGCCAGAATCATGTCGGTTGGCATGGTGTAGTACTGAAATTCGGTGTCCGGAACGCGGTCCCGAATCAATTCTTCGTACAAAACGGCGGTCTGGACCCCGATTGGCAGTCCGTTAAAATCTTCTATTGTCTGAAAGGAGCTTGTATCAATTGTGGCAGCAAAAGCCGAACAAATTGTTGTGCAAAGAAGAATTACCATGATAACTTTAACTGCAAGTTTCTTCATCTTACTCCTCCTCTGCCCACTTAAAGCTCATATCAATCTGATATTCGCAACCATACTGGTCATTCTCAAGTTTCTGTTCGGTTAGCGTCGTAGTTGGCTCGTCAAGAAGCAACTGGAACAGCTTACTTTCCGAAGTCCTCGGATCAAAATACTCGTCTGCCTTGTACTTTATCTGCAAGAACAAGGTGTCAAGCTTTTCCGAGTACTCAATCTTGACCAAAATGAACGGATTTTCTGAATAGTTGGCAATATTGTTAATACAAATTTCCTCAATTGCCAGAGTTAGCTTTGTAAGACGCTCCGACTCAATAAGAAGCTTCTCGCCGTAACTCTGTAGCTCATCGTTCATCACTCCGAAATCGAACTCCGTGCTATCAATCTTGTAGCTCAGCGTCGTCAATCTCTGGACAAACCTGCGCGTCAACTCGTGCTGAGGATGGTCAAACACCTGCTTGGGCGTCCCCTCCTCATAAATCCGTCCCTCCGCCATGAAAATGATTCGATTCGAAATTTTTCGCGCGAAATCCATCTCATGCGTGACAATAACCATGGTCCTACCCGTCTTGGCCAACAACTTGATAACCGATTGGACTTCACCGATCATACTCGGGTCCAACGCACTTGTCGGCTCATCAAACAGGATAATATCCGGATCCATGGCGAGTGTCCTGGCAATGGCTATCCTTTGCTGCTGACCACCGGATAGTTCGTCAGGATAAGAGAACACCTTTGTCGCCAATCCGACCTGTGTCAGAAGGTACATTGCTTTATCAAAAGCCTGCTGTCTACTTCTGCCCAGTAGCGTGATTTGAGGATTCATAATGTTCTCGATTACTGTGAGATGACCAAAAAGATTGAAGGACTGGAAAACCATTCCCATCTTTTTTCTCACTTCGTTGAGGTTGCAACCTCTAGCTGTGATGTCCTGGCCATCAACAAGAATCTGTCCGCTGGTCGGTTCGGTCAGCATGTTGATGCATCTGAGCAATGTGGATTTGCCCGTGCCAGAAGGTCCGATGATGCTTATAACATCCCCGTCGTTGATTGTAACATTGATATCCTTTAGTGGAATGGTGTTACCGTCAAACTCCTTTCTCAAATGACGTATTTCAATCATTCTTTTTTTACCCTAGGTAAGATGGCATTCGTTTCGAAGTCGTCTTACTTGACTAGGGGCGCACCACATGCATTGTTTGCCTTCGAAACTGTGGGGATTCTTAGATATAGTTGGTCCCCGCACCTTACAAGACCCCACCATAAGTATAAACCCCCATTGGGTCAAGCCCTTTTTTTAATTTTTTCTCTTTTCGCACCCCATTTTCTTCTCGGTTTGCCCAATTTGGGATTTTTGTGGCAATACTAGATTACACAAGATAACCATTGAAGTTACTTCTAGCCTGGTTGCATGGGTTCCTCTAAAAATAGAAGAAAGCATGCCAAAGTGGACTCACTCAGCCCCCTTTGTTTCGGGCCTTTAATACCAAAATAGCCCTCTCAGTAAAGAGAGGGCCATATAACTTAATTGAAGAAAGACTGCGTATCTATCTTCTGATAACCGCCATAACTTGCAGGATATGCAAAAATGTCTTCAGCCATGCTTTGTCCTAGGAAGACGTTAGTGATTTCATCCAATTTTTCTTTCATATCTATATCAGCAAAAAGATCAGGATAAACAGCCTTAGCAATAAACCAAGTGTTTGCCAAGGCAATCTCATAGTTGGTGTAGTAAGCATTGTAGGCCATCTGAAGATAGACATTGCCTTCACGCCAGGCCTTACAAGTGTCAAACATTGTGCTATCCTGAGCATAAAGTGGCTTAATATTCTTAACTGCAGCGGCGTCGATAATCATTACATCAATATCCTCTCCAATAGAAACAAACTTTTCACTTTCTATTTCTTGCATACCAGGAGCAGAAAGCCCAGTGACAGCGTTTTGAATATTTGCAACAGTGAACGAAGTATAATTTGGATTTGTCACTAGATGATTTGTCGTTCCCCAGTTTCCAAGACCGCATATATATGCCTGATTATCCCCCAAAGCCTCACTTGTTCGCTCGCTAATCTCCGCCGTTTGAGCCTCAATAAACGAAATCAGTTCCTCCGCGCGCGCCTCTCTACCAAAAATCTGCCCTAACAGCCGCAACGACCCCTTAAACGACGGGTCAAAAACGCTGTCCGGCCCCGAGCGCAACGTAATCACTGGAATCCCAAGCTGCTCCTGCAAGGCATTTTCCTTGTCAACGTCCTCGAACTCAGAAATAACAATGTCTGGGTCACACGAAAGAATCTTCTCCGCCTCCGCCACCTGCGCCTGAGGTCCACCCACTCCACACGAGGGCAGATTGCTCAGCACGTCCGCAAATGCCATCACGTACGGACGCGCGACCGAGTCAAACATCTTCGGCCTGTTCTCCAGCGTCAAGTTATCAATGTCCTCGACCCCGCACAACAGGTCCATATCCGCAATATAACTATACATTCGTAGCGCTCCGGCCCCCACGCACACCACGCGCTTGTAACTCCCCGGCACCACCTCAACCTGACGCCCAATCATGTCGGTCACCTCAACACTGGCTCCGGCATTGCCTCCGCCGAGTTCCTTGGCCCCATCCTCTGCCGCGCCCATTCCAAAGCTAAGCGCAGCTGTCAATAGCATAAATACAATCACCAAAAGAAAATGTTTTTTCATTCTAACCTCCATTATGTTGATTTAGCCTATTCTAATTACCTTATCATCCCCATCACTAATTACCCTTGCCCTTACCCCATAAATGTCCTCAATCACTGAAGGTGTAACCACATCCGCCATGCCACTGTACTTTATCACCCCGTCCTTCATGAAAAAGAACTTATTTCCAAAAACCATAGCCTGATTTAAGTCATGAATAGAAGAAATTACGCTTATTCCCTTGCTAGAGGCTATCGTTTTAGCCTCCTTAATAATTAAAAGCTCATTAGCAACATCCAGATTTCCAGTTGGCTCATCAAAAACCAAAAGCTTAGGCTCCTGTGCCAAGGCCCTTGCAATAGCAACCTTTTGCATCTCCCCACCAGAGAGTTTTTGCACGTTCTTACACGAAACATCCCTAAGATGCATCTCATCCAAAACCCGCTCAACCACATCCAAATCCGCCTTCGATGGCCTTATATTGTAGCGGGCCACCCTACCCAGCAATACAGACTGATAAACAGTCAAATCCCCAAACTCAATGTGTTGCGGAACATAGGCAACAAACCTAGCCTTCTCTCGGCGGTTCATCTCCAAAAGATTCTTTCCATCAAAAAGTATCTTCCCTTTTTGCGGCTTCTCAATCCCCAGAAGCACCTTAAAAAGTGTTGTCTTTCCTGCTCCATTTCGCCCCATAAGCATCCCAATTTCACCATCCCCAAGTTCTAAATCTACTCCTCGCAGTACCTGGTCGTACCCATAACTAAAAACTATATCTTTAATTACCAGCACCCTATCGCCTCCCCTTTGACAGAATCACAGCCACAAAGAACGGCGCCCCTAAAAGTGATGTAATTGCCCCCACCGGCAAGGCCGAGCCACTTCCAATACTTCTAGAAACCGTATCCGCAAACAGTAGAAGTACACTGCCTGCCAGTGCACTTGCTGGAAGTGTAAAATAATGGTCCTGCCCCCACAGTCTCTTAACTAGGTGTGGACAAATGATTCCCACAAACCCAATCATCCCTAAAAACGAAACACAAACAGCAACAACCATCGAGGCAAGTAGCAACGTCACAAACCTAAGCCTAGGAACATTCACCCCAAGCGATATAGCCACATCGTCTCCACTTAAAATAGCATTATAAAACCTTGACAAAAAAGAAAATACAACCAAGCACGCCAAAACCGTAAGCCCCATAATCAAATCAGTTCTGTACGTTGCTCGTCCTAGATCGCCAAAACTCCAAATCACCGCAGCAGAAAGGCCCACATCAGTTGCATAAAATTGCAAAATTGTAGTTGCCGCCGTCCACACTGAGCCCAGTGCAATTCCTGACAGCACAACAACATTAGGCGCAAACCTTCTGGTCCTGCAAAGTCCCAAAATCACCAAAACCGATACAACAGAAAACACAAACGCCATCAGCGATGTGGCAAAAGGATTAGCAACACTATCAAAATTTGCTAGATGATTTCCGGTATCTAAAAACCCTCCTGCCATAGCGATTATCGAAACATTGGCCCCAAAAACTGCCGCATTCGAAACCCCCAACGTACTTGGACTGGCCATGGCATTCCCTAGACACGTCTGCATCATCAGCCCAGCTACAGACAGGCCCGCACCCGCAATCATTGCAGCTAGAACTCTAGGCATTCGAATCCGCCAAATAATTCTTATATTTGCAGCACTCCCTCGGCCCATCAGTGCCCGCACACCATTTGCTAGACCCATCCTTGATGAACCGACAAAAAGGCATACCCCCGCTAGGACAACCACTAGTAAAATCAGAGTACACAAAACTTTACGCTTACTAACACCAGATATGTCCACGAACGTACCATCCCCATACGGCTTCTGCCTCAATACGCCCTTCATGAACGCGGTTACCCTATGTTACCCCAAACCCCTCCCCTTTTCAAGTTTTCAAGCCGCCATCCCCTAGTCACAACAGCACTATCTAACATGGACAATGGAATTTTTAGTTAGCCGATGCCTATTTCGCCAAATTCCTTGCTATTTCTATTCACAGCCAACTGCTTTCATGCTTTTCTCTAAATTTTGAAAAATCGCAAATTTAGAGATTCAGTTGTCTGAGACGCTGAGAAGTACCGTGGATTTGTTGTTTGTCTTTTTGATTAGGTATAGGGAAGCAGTATGGGGTTTGTTAAGATAGGGGTATGAAACTTCTCGATAGAGTTGGGAGTTGTGGGTTAGGAGAAAGACTTGTTTGATAGAGCCTAGGTTTTGGGTGTTACTACAGCAAAGTTGGAGCAAGGTTCGAATCTGAAGGCTGATAAACAAAAGTGCGTTGCTGTCTAGTCCAGTTACGGGGTCATCTATTACGATAATTTTATCTCTTGTATCGACTTGGTCGGTATCTGTGCCTTGAATTTTCTGAAGGAAATAGAGAAAGGCTATAAAGTTTTTTTCACCAAAGCTAAGGTCGGTGGCTATCTCACCTGTGGAGGTTCGAACTACAGCATAGGTTATTGGCTTACTGGAGGTGGAGTCAGAGGACTCGGGATAATGGGGGCGGATTTCAATGCCTTGGAAGTTGGCGGCGCGGAGCATGGCGTTGATGTTGCGAATGGCGGGCGCGGTGTTCTGGAGGCGAGAGAAGAGGGTTTGGAGGCGGGCGCGGAGGTTGTGAATATGTGTGGTTTCGGTGCGAAGGATTTTGGTCAATTCTTCGATGCGGGCAAGGATTTTTTCGCGCATTTGGTCGTAGGCGAAAAAGTCGCGCTGGAGTTGGCGGCCCATGAAAAGGAAGAGTTGCTGGCGGAGGGCGGGAATGAGGTTTTCTTGGGCTTTGTAGGCGTCGTTGTTGGTTTTGATAATATCATTAATATTGCTAGTTAGTTTGAAGATTTCCTCTAGGTAAGGTTTTATGGGCTCTAGAGTTACGACCTTGGTGGGGTCGGAGATTTTTTCACGAATTTGGTCGATGTTGGCGGAGATTGCGCCACGGAGGCTTTGGAGTTTTTCGCGGTAGGCCTTGACGTCAACTTGGGGGCAAATATCTTTGGGAAGACTACGAATGTGGATGAAAAGGGCATTGGCGGAGTCTCTGTAGGCCTGAAGGAATGTGTCTAATTTGGTGAGATTTTCTTCGTATTGCTCGTCGAAACTTGTTAAAAATTGTTGTTCAAATTGGTCATCGAGTGGCCTGAAGCAGTATGGGCAAAGGCCATCTGTTTTGTCGTGATATTGCTGGTGGGCAAGGCGCATCCATTGTGTGGCATTGATTTTGTTGAGGAAATTGGCGAAGTCAGTTTGGGCGGCGTTTGCGATTACAATTTGTAGGATTTCTGCGCCATTGATGTTATCGAGCACAGAGGTGTCTAGGATTTCGGGGAATTCTTGATATTCTCTTGCATTGCTATCGAAGATGGCATTGTACAGGCGGTTAAAATCCTCATCAAGTTGTCTCTTGGTTAGTTGAGGATTTGGTAACTGGGTAAAAATCTGGCCAGAGGTCTGGTCGGAAGTTTGGCTAGAAATTTGGTTGGAAGTCTGGCTTGAAGTGGAAAATTCATCTGTGGAAGTTAGGGATTCTGGGTCTCTGCTTGAAAGAATCGCTTGGTGTGGATTTACTGCTTCAGTGGAGGCAGTCGTTGTGGAAGAAGTGGGTACTTGGGGTGGATTTAATGCTTCAGCGGGGATTTTCATTGCAGATGTAGGCGACTGAAGTAGGTGCCGCCTTATTTCTGGAATCAGTTTTTTTGATGTGGAAAATCTGGCTGGAATAAGTTTGCTGTAAGCATCCCTAAGTGGCTTCAGTGCATTGTATTGGCTACGAATGGCTTTGTCATCAAATTCAACGAGTGTATTTTGCATTTCATTTTTTTCGCATTCGGCCTGTGCTTTTTTATTTTGGGCCTCGATTAATTGAGCATTGATTGTGTCAAATTCGGCTTGTACTTCACTATTGCCCTGACCAAAGGTGAAGATCCCTTGCATATCATGATAACTTGTCACATTATCATTAATAAAGTCTTGGTCAAAAACAAGAGTGTTATAATCTTCATGTTTTTTTTCATTGATATAAGTAACGCCGCTACCCGACTTGATAGCCTTTGCAATTGTGGTTTTTCCTGTACCATTATTTCCGAAAAAGAAATTTATTTGATTTGGGTTAATCACTACTCCGCTATTTTCAAAGGTTGCATCATTTAGTCTTATTTCGGTTATTGGGTTTTGTTTCGAATCTTCCATAATAGGCCTCCGAATGGCGTTTTGTGCTAATTTGGTTTTGTTTTTCTATATTACTCAACATTATTCATTAATGAATTGGCATTTTCCTGTTCTAAGCCTCTAGATTCTACTCCAAATTACTT
>X301_European_Hare__coassemble_1332_pt1 | contig 13469 bp, 11 predicted proteins | sample X301_European_Hare__metabat2_high_PE_015 | metagenome-assembled genome bin X301_European_Hare
TCAAATAAACTCTTATCTGTTCCAATCTCAAAGAAGGACTTTAGCATACTTAAAGCCAGAGTTTTTCCAAAACGTCTTGGACGGGTAAAAAGGTTAACACTCCCACGTGTTTTAAGCAAATCCTGAACTAAATTGGTCTTATCGACATAATAATAGCCTTCCTTGCGTAATAGCTCAAAATTTTCGACACCCACTGGAATTATTTTTTTCTCTTCGGCCATTAAGTTTCACCTCTTGATATGTTTACTATAAAATCTTCCAAAAGACTTAGCAAGGACAAAAATCTATTGAATTATTGAACGATACCAAATTTAGAGAAACTGCTTGGTTAAGTTGTAGTATTCACAGTTAATTTTACTTTCTATTAGTTTAAGGAGATTGCCAAGGTGCAGAGCAAAAAAGCGCCCAATGCCATTTAGAAACAACTTACACGCTTAGGTGGGACGGCGGAATTCGTAGAGCAGGATGCCGGCGGCAACCGAGACGTTGAGCGAGTCTATGTGGCCCGTCATGGGGATGGAGACGATGTGGTCACATTGGGCTTTGACCAAGGGGCGCAGTCCACTGCCTTCGGAGCCCATTACAATGACGGTGCGAGGGGCGAACTGGACCTGATATGACGCCTGCCCATCCATGTCGGCACCGTATACCCAAAAGCCGTATCGTTTCAAAACGTCTAATTCGCGGGCCAAATTGGGCACAGTGGCCATTTTCACGTATTGCGCTGCTCCAGACGAGACCCTTATCACAGTTTGGTTTGCTGTGGCGCTTCTTCTTTCAGGGACAAGAATTAACCCAACAGAGAATTGGTCCGCGCTTCGCAATATTGCCCCCAAATTATGTGGGTCGGTGACCTGGTCCAATGCCAGTACCAGTGCACCCTGATCGGGCGCTAGGCTGTTGCAAAAGTCCTGAACAGATATCTCTGCAACTCTGCCTCCCTGCGTTTTGGCACTTTGCCCACTGACGTTATGACCATGTAAGTTATAGCTAGTGGTACCCAAATCCAGAACTGCCCCTCTGTGGTCCGATGTGCCTGCAAGTTTTCTTAGTTCTGTTTCCTCAACCTTCTTTACAGCCGTTTTGCCATTGGCCATTGCGGACATCTCTAAGGCCTTGTGCCGCTTGTCACCGCGTAGTAGGTACAGAGTGCTACCACATGGCGCCGCTTTCAGTGCCTCTTCAATTGCATGAATTCCAGTTATTCTTGCACCCATATTTTACTCGTCGAAGCCAATTGGCGATGGACTGTCGTTTTCACCCATGGCCTCAGATAGGTCGCGCATTATCTGCCTTGCCTTCAAATTAAGTCTCTTGGGTGTTTCGATTTTCACCTTTATATACAAGTCTCCCCTATTATTCGGGTTGCGATATTTAGGAAGACCCTGTCCCTTGACACGGATAATCTTTCCACTCTGTATTCCTGCGGGAATAGATACCTTAATGGTTTCGTCCAAAAGATTCTTAACGTTGATGTCCAACCCCAGTGCAGCCTGTGTCATTGACACCGGAATTTGAACATACAAATCTTCTCCGCTTCTTACAAAATATCTGTGTGGAATTACGTTTACGCGTACATACAAATCCCCAGGGGTTGCCACATTAGTAACTGCGTTACCCATCTGAGGGATAACGATGTCGCTTCCGCTTTCAATGCCAGCTGGTATTTTAATTTTCAATGTCTGCGTTTTTCTTATGGTTCCTGCACCATGGCAGTTTGGGCATGGATTAGATATTACAGTTCCTCGACCACCACATGTGGGACATGTTCTAGACATAGAAAAGAATCCGCTAGACTGTCTAATCTGACCATACCCTCCACAAGTCGGACAGGTTGTGTTCTTTGACCCATTTGCTGCCCCCGTCCCGTGGCATGCTTCGCACGCTACTTGATGTGTGTATGTCAGCTCTTTCTTGCTATCGGACATCAAATCCTTCAAGTCAACTTCTATATTTACTCTTATGCTTTGGCCAACTGTCGAAGAGCTTTGTCCTCTGCTTTTAGAGCCACCTCCAAATCCACCAAACAGGTCCTCAAATATGCTTCCAAAGCCACCACTAAACAGGTCGCTAAAATCCCTATATGCAGCTCCGCCGAAACCTTGCGAACCATCTACTCCGGCAAATCCATAATTATCGTAGTTCTGCCTCTTTGTATCGTCCGACAGTACTTCGTAAGCTTCTGTCGCTTCCTTGAATCTTTCCTCAGCAGCCTTGTCTCCTGGATTTTTATCTGGGTGATTTTCTATTGCCAGCTTTCTGTATGCTTTTTTTATTTCTTCTTTTGTTGCGTCCTTGGAGACTCCAAGCACTTGGTAATAATCTCTTTTATCAGCCATAAAAACCTTCCGAACACTAAATTACCAAAATTTTTCCTAATAGTCCAAGTTTATAGCCACTATTTTTCTATTTTACCATCACTTTCCCATGCTTCTTCCTACTCTATTAGTTAGAAAACTTCATAGCGTCAATTTCGTTATCTGCAACATGGCAAGTCTGTATTGAAAGAAAAGGGAACCGCAGAGCGATTCCCTTCTCAAAATTAAAGGAGATTTCAAAAATGTTAGTTAACAACCTCATAGTCAGCATCGGATGCACCAGCATTGCTAGGGCCACCATGAGGTCCTGCATTAGGACCAGCACCCGGACCAGGGCCGTAACCTGGGCCGCCAGGCTGAGGACCAGCACCAGGGCCACCCTGTGGGTTGACGTTCTTGTACATTTCCTCGGCAAGCTTGTAAGAAGCATTCTGAAGGGCATCGGTTTTAGCCTTAAGCTCGTCGACAGAGGCATTGGGGTTGGCCAAGACGGCCTTGAGGTCGGCAAGAGCACTTTCAATAGAGGCCTTGCTTGCAGGGTCAACCTTGTCGCCGTAGTCCTTAAGGGCTTTTTCTGTCTGGTAGACCATGCTGTCGGCATTGTTGCGAACATCAATGCGCTGGCGCTCTTTCTTATCTTCCTCGGCGTGAGCCTCTGCATCCTTGACCATTCGGTCAATTTCGCTGTCATCAAGGCCACTGGAGCTTTGGATTTGAATGCTCTGCTCTTTGCCTGTACCAAGGTCTTTGGCTGATACATGAACAATGCCGTTGGCATCGATATCAAAGGTAACTTCAATCTGTGGAACTCCACGCGGTGCGGCTGGGATACCGACAAGATCAAAGGTGCCAAGTGTGCGGTTCTGAGAGGCCATTTCACGCTCGCCTTGAAGGACATGAATGCTTACAGCAGTTTGTCCATCAGCTGCAGTGGAGAAAACCTGACTCTTACGAGTCGGGATTGTGGTATTACGCTCGATAAGACGAGTGGTGACACCGCCAAGGGTCTCGATTCCGAGTGAAAGAGGAGTGACGTCGAGTAGTAGGACGTCCTTGACGGAACCGCCAAGAATTCCACCCTGAATTGCGGCACCCATGGCCACGACTTCGTCTGGGTTGACACCCTTGTGTGGTTCTTTACCAAACAGGGCGCGAACGGTTTCTTGGACCTTCGGGACACGAGTGGAGCCACCAACTAGGATGACTTCGTCAATGTCCGAAGCGCTTAGGCCAGCATCGCGTAATGCGTTCTGGCATGGAATCTTAGTGCGCTCAATCAAGTCATCGATTAATTGCTCGAATGCAGCGCGGGTCAATGTCATTTGCAGGTGCTTTGGGCCAGTTGCGTCAGCAGAGATAAATGGCAGATTGATGTCGGTAGATGTCGAGTTAGAAAGCTCGATTTTTGCCTTTTCTGCAGCCTCTTTCAGTCTCTGGAGGGCCATCTTGTCATTGGACAGGTCAATTCCCGTGTCCTTCTTGAACGAGTTGACCATCCACTCGATGATTCTCTGGTCGAAATTATCGCCACCAAGGTGTGTATCTCCATTTGTCGACTTGACCTCGAAGACGCCATCGCCCAACTCCAAAATTGAAATATCGAATGTGCCTCCGCCCAAATCGTACACGGCAATCTTCTCATCCTTCGATGAATCTTTGCCGAAACCATAGGCCAAAGCTGCAGCGGTTGGCTCATTGACTATTCGCTTAACTTCAAGTCCAGCAATCTTACCAGCGTCTTTTGTCGCCTGTCTTTGTGCATCATTAAAATACGCTGGGACAGTAATTACGGCCTCTGTGACTGGCTCTCCCAAATAATCCTCTGCTGTCTTTTTCATTTTCTGCAAAATACTTGCAGAAATTTCCTCTGGGCTGTACTCTGCACCACGGATGCTGATTCTGACAGCACCATTATTGCCAGCATGTACCTTGTATGGAATCATCGACAACTCGTTTGGTACCTCGTTGTACTTGTGTCCCATAAACCTCTTAATCGAGTACACTGTGTTCTCTGCATTAGTGACAATCTGGTTCTTTGCTGGCTGTCCAACAAGTCTATCACCTTTTGCGGTAAATCCTACTACAGAAGGTGTAGTTCTCTGCCCTTCTGAGTTTGCCATTACAACTGGCTCTGATCCTTCCATAACTGCTACGCAGCTATTGGTTGTTCCAAGGTCAATTCCAATTATCTTTCCCATAATATATCTCCTAAATGTTTCGTAGTTTTCTTTTCATTTCCGCCTTTGTTACTGAGGCGGTTTCTTGCGAGTTGCCATTTGTGGCACCCTCATTCGTCTGAAGCTAATTTACTCAATAGAATGGAAATCGTCAAATTTCAAAGCATCTATTTGAGTAGTTACTCTGGTTTTCCAATTTTAACCTTTGCCGGTCGGATAACCCGCCCATGCAGCATATAGCCTTTTTGGAACTCTTCCAGGACAACTTCCTTATCCAAACTTTCATCCACAGTCATCATGCAAGCTTCATGCCGACTGGGGTCAAACTCCTGTCCTACTGACTGGATGGCCTTAAGTCCCCAGTTTTTGTCCAGTGTGGAAAGTATCTGGTCCTGAGTCATCTCAAAGCCCTTTATCAAGGCATCAACATCTCCACTACTCTTTGCGGCGGCAATTGCTCTTTCCATATTGTCGAAGAAGCCAAGCATATCTTTAATCAGCCTTTCATTAGAGAACTGAATTGCATCTTCTTTATCTCTAATTAGGCGCTTTTTATAGTTCTCAAGCTCCGCCTGTCTTCTTAGCATTTGGTCCTTTAGCTCTGCATTGGCTTTCTCTAATTCTGCCACCTTTGCCTTTAGTATTTCCTCTGGGGAGGGTACATCCTCAACAACCTGCTCCTCTGCAGGCTCAGTGTTGGGGCTTGTATTGGTAGCAGTAGCAGTTGTAGCTTCAGTTTCAGGGGCGGCCTGTGCGGTGTCCTGAGCTACAGTTTCCTGTTCAGCAGCTTGGCTGTCGTGGTTTTTTTGATCCATATTGTTTGTGTTTTTTTTGCTCATATTGTTCCTTCTGGTAGCTGAAAGTTACTAAGGCTTTAGTTTATCGTCAAGTTTTTGGGGCAAGTTTCCAAAGAAATGGTGCACAAGGAGCTATTCCAATGTACCAAATACTTTGTAGAGCACAAAGGTGAGTGATTCCTTAAAGAGTAATGTAAAATGGCTACTTATTTTCAGTTTGACTGCTTAATTGTCGCTATCGTCTTGGAAGTCTACAGTTTCTTCCTCTCCGTAGGTTTCCCACTGAGACTTAGAGGATTCGGACTTGGTCCAGCGCTTGGAGTTGTGGTTATCGGCAAATGTGCTAAAGTCCATGTCCATGATGTCCATGCCACGGAAATCGGTTTCACTATCATCAGCAACACCGCCGAAACTGGCAAAATCATCGGTCTGGGAAGCTTCACTACCATAGAGGTTGTTATCAGATGAGGAAACATCCTTTATTTCAACCATGTGGTCGTCTTCGTCATCAGACTTTGGTGTAAATTTGGGAGCTTTAAACTTAGGAAGAACAACTTCAGGTTTTTTATCTGGTACTGGTTCTGCCAGCTGAGATATTTCAGAACTGAGGTCAGTTTTGGGTAGTTCGGCACCTGAACTGGGAGCGGGGCTGGGATTGGGGCTTGAGATTATGTTAGGGCTGAAACCTGAGTCGGCGCCTGAGGCAGAACTAGCTTTAGGGTTGGAACTTGCACTGGCTGCGGGAAGTTGGTCTGCTATGGTACGAGCCTCATCTATTTTGTTTTCAAGTTCACCAAAGAACTGCTGCACTGTATGGATGACCGCCTGGAAGGCGTCGTCCAGTTTGCGGAGGCGGAAGTCAGTGTCGGTGGTAGTTTTGGTTTTGAATTCTTCGAAAACTTCGGCACTTTCCTTGTGAAGGCCGGCCATGGCCTCGTCCATGCTACTGTCAGTTTCGCTTACAGCCTGGTTCATGCGGGCAATGGACTCGCGCTCTAGTTGGATTACGCGTTGTTCGTGCTTGCGAAGGTGTTCGTCGGCGTCTTTCATGTCCTGACGGAAGCCATCGATGACATTGCGGACTTTGTCCAGGCGGTCGACCTCGTTTTGGACGGTTTGGACCTTGTCGTCGGCGTCGGATGTCAGGCGGGCCAGGCCCTCTAGGGCTTCGCGATATGTCTGCATGGCCCCTTTTAGGCGGACTAGGTCTTCGGAGTAGGAACGGAGTTCGCCCAATTGGGTGTTGACGGTTTGAATCAGGCCTTTGACTTCCGTGTTTTTTTGGGCGATGTTTTGCTCTAGTTCGCTGGCGAATTGCTTGAAGGAGTTGTCGCTAGCTTCTACGTTGCCCTTGTAGTTGTCGAGGAGTTTTTTGACATTCGCAAGGCCCTTGCTGCGATTGTCGTGAGACCTTAGAGTAAAGATAATTATAAGTGTGGCAAAGAATAGTATTATCGGAAGTAGTACGGGTAGCATTGAGCTGACATAGTTCATTGCAAGTCCTCCATGGTGGCAGTATTGGCGATATTGACGTCAAGCCAGGCGTCAAAGTCCTTCCATCTGCTAAATACAGCTTTTGCAAGCGGATATTTTGTTTTAGCGGTGGTTGCAAACCTAGAGCGGCCTTTTAGGGTTTTCACGTTTACCAAGACGGCATCAATTCCAGCCTTGCTTGCCCCCACTATGTCTTTGGCGTAGCTATCTCCAACATAAAGGACGTCCTGCGGCTCCACCTTAAGATTATATAGCAAATATTCAAAACAGTGTGTATCTGGTTTTAGAAATCCTACGTCATCGCTTGAGGCGCAGAAGTCTACATATTCGTACAAATTCATGGTCCGTAGCTTATGAAATAGCGGAAAATCTGTAAAGACTCCTATTTTAAGGCCATTGTTTTTTATTTTTCCTAATGTTTGGGCAACCCCATCAATAGCTTTGGTTTTTTGATAAAGTTTTTCCATGGGGTCATAAATTAGGTTCTGCAGTGTACTGTACTCTTTTCGATAGTCTTCCTCGATAAAGCCTTGTTCTGGCTCGACCGCTGTTTTGTTTTTCAAAATCATGGCTTCGCGCCAACGAAATGGTACGGTCCTGACAAAATCTTTCTGGCCTTTTCTGAAAACTTTTCGGACCCTGTTGTATTTTATGCCTATCACTGGGTGTCTAAGGCCCATGCGCAGTAGTCTGCCCCGCATAACTTGTGCGGGGTACAGTGTGCCATCTATGTCAAAGCAAATCGCCTTATACTTCATCTTTCCTTCTTTGCACTTTGGCACGTTTGGTCGCGTTACGGGACTTTTGGGCCTTACCAGCCTTGCTGTTTTTGTAATTTTCACGCGCCTTCTGTACCGCAATTGCCTTAGCCTTGGCCCCAACTTTCTTTGCAGCCGGCTTTGCCTTGGCCTTGCCTCCCTTGGCCTTGCCACCATTAGCCTTGGCCACGGGAGTTTGGGCCACGCCAGTAATGGCCGCTCGTGCAGTAAAAGTTGCACTAGTTGCGGCAGTAGTTTTGGCAGTAGAATCAAAGTCCACCTCATCCACTTCACTTGAAGGAGAGGCTTTTACTTTACTCCCCTGCCCTAGTTTGTGGTTACTCTGACTACGCTCTCGCTCGCGCAGGTCAATTTCTATTGGGATGTCCTTAAAGCCCAAGTCGCGGCGGATGCAGTTCTTTAAGTACTGCACATACGTTTGTGGAAAATCCTTTCGTCGGTTAACAAAAAACAAAAACTTCACAGGACTTATGCTAATCTGAGTCCCATAATACACCTTAAAGTGCCCCTCAGCACCCCTAGTCGGCTGATAGGCCTCTCCCCACGCCTTAAGCGCATTATTAAAGGTCGCCGTATCAATACGCCTTTCCAACTGCATATTCACGCGCATCACGGTATCCAACATCCCCGCAACCCCATCCCCAGTCACTGCCGAGACAAAACAAATCGGCGCGAAGCCCAAAATTGGGAATTGAAACCTCACTCTATCCTCAATCGCCTGCCTCTCATTCGCAACCCCACTTAGCAGGTCTGTCTTATTCATCACAATCACCACACCTTTGCCACGCCGCACAATCAAACTGGCAATCTTCTTGTCCTGCTCCGACAGGCCCTCCGCCACGTCCACCACAAGTAGCACCACGTCGGCCTCGTCTACCGTCTTAATCGCCCGATTCACCGAATAGTATTCCACATCGTCCTCGACCTTGGCCTTGCGCCGAATCCCCGCAGTGTCCAGAATCACAAACTCCTTCCCGTGATACGCAAAATCCCCCTTCACCACGTCTCGCGTCGTCCCCGCTATGGGACTAACAATAGATAGATCCATCCCCGTCAACAAATTACACAGTGTGCTCTTTCCCGTATTCGGCTTACCTAGCACTGCCAAATTCACCCCCTGCCACTCTTCTTCCGCCTCCAACTCTTCCGCCTGCTTCTCTAGGCCAATCATCCCAGCAACAGTTTCCTCCAAGGCACCAATCCCCAAACCGTGAGATGCTGAAATCCCCACGACTCTCTGATACCCGTAGGCAAAATAATTCCACACCAAATCTTCCCTTACTGTATCATCCACCTTATTGACAACAACCACCACCTTGTCAGATACCGACCTCAACTGCTCAACCAGCACTAGGTCCTCTGGTGTAACCCCTGTACATTCCATCATAAACAGCACAACATCTGCCTGTTTTAGTAGCGCCAAACTTTTCTCCGCCACCTGCCGGTCGAAGCCCTCCAACTCCAGCTTCACACCCCCACTATCCGTCAGCATCACAGCATGTCCATTCAGAATCCATTTCTCCGAAATAGGATCCCGTGTAACCCCCGGCGTTGGGTCCGTTATTGCTCTTCTCTTTCCAATCAGCCTATTAAACAAAGTGGACTTCCCAACATTTGGCCTTCCAATAATCACAACGCTCTTCATATCTCTATATTACAACCACCATTTTCGTATATGCCGATAGATTAATGAAAAAACTGCTAAATAACAAGTTTCTCCAATTTCTCGGCCTTTTGACTCATATAATTCCATTGGACACACTTTCAAACTTGTTGTATCGTTAAAGCTGTGATTGAAGACCTTCAAGACGAACTACAGAAAGACCAACCCCCCGCAGAACGCAAGCCCCGTAGCCGTTGGGTCACGCTCCTGCTTGCCTTCATAATTTGGCTTCTTTATGCCGCCATCATAATCCTCTCTTTCTCCCCCCGCATCATCCGCGCCGTCCGTCAATCCGACCTTGCCCAAACCATTCAGGACATCCAAACTCTCCACACCTCCGCTCAAACCCTCAATGCTAAACTCTGCTTCGTCATCCCAACCCCCGACGGCACCCCCTCCATGGTAATCTGCAACCAAACCATCCCCCGCACTGGCGCCACCACCTACCATGACGTCATCGAGGGCCTACTCGCCGGCCCCCAACAAGACGCCCTCTCCATCGGTGCCATCACCTACATTGCCCCTACCACTCAACTCATCGGCCTGACCGTCTCGGCCCACACCGCCTTTGTCAACCTCTCCGACGCCTTCACCTCATCCGGCAGCACTTGGGGCCCCTCTGGCCTAGATACCGCCCGCCTTCAAATCACTCGCACCCTTCAAGCCCTCGACCCGACCCTCAAAGACGTCGTCCTACTCATCAATTCCGAGCCCCTTGACCTCTAACCCTTCCGCCCCCTCAAATTAGCCCACACTTAAAAAGGAAGGCGCTACTGGATAGGCCTGCGCCCGGCTTGAGAAGAGCCAAAAATTCAGTATTGCCCTTGCGACCCTTGATAGGAGATATGGTTGCATCATAGATGCCAACCCCGTCTTTTTCTAAGTTTTCATGGACAGACTGAAGCGTGTTTTGCATAAGTGCTGGGTCATCGACAACACCAAAGAAATTTTCCTGCCACTTTGGAACCTCGAACTGAGGCTTAATCAGGGCTACCAACCAGGAGTTGCCGACAAGACTAAGAATGTGACTGGCAGCACCATTAATAGAACGGAAAGATAGGTCCGCAACTGCAGCCATTGGCCTTGGCTCCAAAGCCTCTGCTGTTAGACTCATGATATTTTGCTTTTCGTGCACAATAACACGGCTATCGGAGCGAATCTTAAAATCCAGCAGGTTGAACCCCACATCCACAGTATGTACCACAGATGCCCCCCGCTGTAGCAAACAATCTGTGAACCCACCAGTCGAAGAGCCCGCATCTAGCATCACCATCTTGCTGACATCTAGGCCGAACCCCTCTAGAGCAGCCTCTAGTTTGAATCCGCCACGCGACACGTACTTCGGAAAAATTACCTCCACCGTCGCAGTCGAGCAAACCATCTGCCTTGGATCCACGCATAGTTCCCCATCGACGTACACGTTTCGGCAAGCAACCAGAGCCGCCGCTCGGTCACGACTCAGACTGGAATCTCGTCGCCGCAATAGCTGCAACACGCTCACCTTAGCCACAACTTCCCCCTAGTACAGTTATTCACAAATTCTTTCAATACTAATGGCACGGCCAGAATCAATGTCCGATTGGATGCAAACACCATTAATTTTTGCACTAGCATCCAAGACTTGAGCCTTTATTGGCATCTGGGTTTTCTGACGCCTAAGCGATAACTCTGGGTCGCTCCCTATGACACTCCCTTGCGGGCCGCACATGCCAAGGTCAGTAATGTATGCGGTGCCATGAGGCAGAATCTTTTCATCCATAGTTTGGACATGAATATGGGTACCAACAACACCAGTTACGCGCCCATCCAAGAAAAAGCCCATGGCCTCTTTTTCATCTGAGTTCTCGGCGTGAAAGTCAACAAATATCGTTTTTATGCGCGAATCTATGCGTTTTAGGATATCGTTTGCCCATTTGAATGGGTCCTCAATCGGAACCATGTTCATGCGCCCCTGAAGATTTATGACACATACCGCACCTGCGCCATAACCACTGAAGGTACTGATTGTACTGGTGGCACTACCGGAACCTTTGACAACAAAGCCGTGACCTGAAACAAGGTTTCCATAGTTAGCTGGCCGAAGCAGACAAGCCGTAGAATCAAGATACGGCAGAATGTCCTCTTGCTGCCAGATGTGATTACCAGAGGTAATAACATCTACACCAAGGCCAAAAAGCAAATCCATCTGGCCTGGTGCAATGCCAAAGCCCTTATATGCATTCTCACCATTGGCTATAACAAAATCAGCGCGGTATTTTTTAATTAGACCTTGGAGTTTTAGATAAAGAACCCTGCACCCAGGGTCTCCATAGATGTCCCCAAGAAGCAGGGTTGTAAAATTTCTATTCGCCATAACTATTTGGCATACTCAATAGCCTGAGACTCACGGATGATGGCAACTTTGATGCGACCAGGATAGCGCAACTCTGCCTCTATGCGGTTGGCAACGTTCTTGGCTATTTCTTTTGCACCCTCGTCCGTGACAACGGACGGATTGACCAGAATGCGAAGCTCTCGGCCGGCTTGTATAGCAAAAGCCTTGTCCACGCCCTCGAAGGAGGTGGCAATGGCCTCGAGATTTTCTAGGCGTTTCAGATAGTTGTCCATGGTTTCGCGGCGTGCCCCGGGACGAGCGGCGCTGATTGCGTCGGCGATTTGGACGATGATGCTTTCAATGCAAGATGGTTCCACGTCGTTGTGGTGGGATTCAATGGCATTGACGACGCGTGGGTCCTCCCCAAGGCGTTTTGCCAATTCAGCGCCCAATTCGGCGTGGTTTAACTCGCTTTCGGACGGAATGCCCTTGCCGATGTCGTGCAAAAGGCCCCCGCGACGTGCAATGGCCACGTCTGCCCCGACCTCGGCGGCTATCATGCCCGCAATAACCGACACCTCACGCGAATGAGACAGCACATTTTGGCCATAGCTGGTCCGGAAGAACAGCCGCCCAAGGTCGCGCACCTCTTCCTGGCTCATGTTGTGAATTCCAAGGTCAAACACAACACGCTCGCCTTCCTCTGCACAAATACGATTCACCTCTTTGGTGACCTTCGCGACCACTTCCTCAATCCGCGCTGGGTGGATTCTTCCATCCTGCACCAATCTCTCAAGCGAGACCCTTGCTATCTCCTTCCTTACTGGGTCAAAACAAGAGATTACTACCGCCTCTGGCGTATCGTCTATAATAATATCTGCGCCAGTCAGCGTTTCAAGGGCCCTAATATTTCGCCCTTCGCGCCCAATAATGCGGCCTTTCATCTCATCATTCGGCAAACTAACCGAGCTTACCGTGCTTTCAGCACTTACCTCAGTTGCTAGCCTTTGTATTGTTGTAACAACAATATCCCTAGCAGTCTTGTCTGCCTTGGCAACGGCCTCTTGCTCAATCTTATTTATAAGACCCTGCGCTTCATGCCGCGCATCATTTTGCATCTTATCAATGAGAAGATTCTTTGCCTCTTCGCTGGTCATCCCAGCTACTCTTTCAATTTCCGCATGCCAAGCGGCTTCACTTTCTGCTATCTGCTTTTCTCTGATAGTCAGCTTTGCTTCTTTATCTTGTTGTTTTTCCTTGACAGCATCCAGATTCTTCTGGTACTTCTCTAAATTATCCTCTTTCTGAAGCAAGCGATTTTCCAAACGCTGTAACTCCGCTCGCCTTTCCCGTTCTTCACGTTCCTGCTGCTTTTGCTCCTTAAGAAGTGTATCTCTAGTTTCTAGTAAAAGCTCTCTGCTTTTAGCTTCTGCCTCTTTTATAGCTTCCTGGTTCAGTCTAACAGCCTGCTGTTCAACCGATGTCAGCTTAAATTTTCCATACAGCCAGCGACCAAGCCAGCCAATTCCAATACAACATAGACAAAGAAGGATCCATATGAGTTTAGTCATACTACTCCCCCTTGTAGGCCTAATCTTATTAATTGAATAGATTACTGTCAAGTTCGCACCCACCCCTCTTTGTAGCACTTTGTTGCGTTTAGCAAATTTTACCCCTTTTGTTTACCTCCTTGCCAACCATTTGGCCACCACCCCCATCAAGGAGTCTCTTGAGTTTCTCGTTATTATGAACTTTGTTAACCATGCATCGTCAACTTGACATTTACACCCTTGTCTATGCTATTGCTGAGCTGGCTATGAATAGGTTTTTTCCAAGTTGAATCTCTTTGTTATCCTCTTTTGTTCTGTACAACGCAAAAGAGGATAAAAGTTCTCCTCTTTTGTCTCCTAGAAAACAAAAGAGGATA
>X301_European_Hare__coassemble_1348_pt1 | contig 13232 bp, 8 predicted proteins | sample X301_European_Hare__metabat2_high_PE_015 | metagenome-assembled genome bin X301_European_Hare
TTGTTTTATTTTAATGAAAAAATTCGTGTAGTCTTACTTTTCAGATTATCTAAGGATTAATAGCAAAAGCTAGCAGTTTGTCTCAACTTGCAGCTGTTCTTTTCGGTCTGACTGTTGGAACCTCGCCGACGTCGTATGGGTCATCAGCTTCCATGATAGCCTTGTTTGCGATTCTTACACTATTTGTTTTACCAATCTCATGTGCAGCAGTAGGACGGCGGTCAACCTTTGGTCTAGTTTTTCCGCTAGTTCGCCTTTTAATATAACTAGCTTCATTTAAAGCCTTTTGGTCTTCAGCAATAACTCGGTTCGGCTTGGTTCTCTTCATAAAAACAATGATTGTTAAGAACCAAATAATTGTTAGCAAGAACAAAAACATTGATGCATAAGAAAAAACAGAAGATATGACTTGAGTAGTGGAGTTAGACACAGTTGCTAGAAGGCAGACAAAACTTCCCATCATCAAAAGCAAACTAAGCCCTGTTGGGATAAGCCAAATGTACCTACGTTGTGATGATGCAAGTTTAACACATAAGATGAAACAAATAAAATCAAGTACAAATGTTGTAAGTGGATAAATAAAATCAGCCATAATATAACTAAGCGCCTACTTAACGCTTCTAACTCCCATTAATCCAACTGCCCAAATTACCAAAAATTCATTCCTGACAAACAACTATATCAAGGTTTTTACCTTTATTTTTTTACTAAAAAACTACACTTCTAGCAAATAACCTGTTAAGATAATAACACAGAAGAAAGAATGAGGAAATATATGCAGTTTAAAAATGAATTGCCCGACAACGTACTACTATCAAGAGTAAAATCCCGAACTGGCATGGACGTCCGCTCTCCATATTATCGGGACACAACCGCAATCATTCACAGTTCTCCGTTTAGGCGACTCAAACACAAAACTCAGGTCTTCTTTGCGCCAAGCAACGACCACATCTGTACACGCATGGAGCATGTCCTGCATGTCGCCTCTATCGCCACCGCAATCTGCCGCACAATGGGTCTTGATGATGAACTTGCTTGGGCAATCGGAGTAGGGCACGACCTTGGGCACACTCCATTCGGACACATCGGGGAACACATCCTCTCCGATTTGATGGTTATACGCGGTTTCCCTCCGTTCGAGCACGAAATTAACGGCCTCCGCGTCGTAGACTTTTTATCCCACATGAACCTTACCTATGCAGTTCGCGATGGTATAGTCAGCCATTGTGGGGAGAACTTCATCCGCACTCTCACCCCAGATTTCCATGTAAAAGACTTGGACAACCTCACCACCAAAGTCGGAATCCGCCCTGCAACCTGGGAAGGTTGCGTCGTTCGCTTCTCCGACCAAATCGCCTACCTAGGTCGTGACTTCGAAGACGCCGCCCGCCTTGGCATCATCAACAAGGACCAGGCCCCAGAAATATGCATGTCCATCCTAGGCCACACCAATGGCGAGATCATTAACACCTTAGTTGAGGATATTATAACCAACTCAGCTAAAGAGGGTTGCATTGCATTCAGTCCCGACGTTTATCAAGCTGTTTGCCTGATGAAGGACTTTAACTACAAGAATATCTACCTATCCCCAATGCTCAAGGGTTATGAAAAATATTTCCGTCGACTTATAAACCTTATTTACGACTACCTTACTGGACTATTGGACAACTATGAGTTCGATAGAGAAAAATACTTGCAAGAGGGTAACATGCTCAGTGCTGGTTTCTACAACTACGTAGTAGAAAAAAAGGATGACTATCTCCAACACGATGGCAACCTTGACCGCGTAGTTTTCGATTACATCTCTGGCATGAGTGACAACTTCTGTATCGACTGTGGTAACGAAATTCTCAAACCAGAGCATCTCAACGAAACTATAGAGCGCTCCCTTACAGGCAAGTGGTTTGATGCCATTCGTTAGGCATTATCTCTTCAACCGCTTTCCAGCGCTAGTGTCCCGCTATTTCATTTATAAGAAATTACAAACCCCATAGACACTAGACACCATAGTGGTGTATTATTTCTCCAAAAGGAGTTTAAAAACAATGAGATGTCCAGCATGCGGAAATACTGAAGACAAGGTCTTAGAAACCCGAACAACTAATAACGGAAGTGCCATGCGCCGTCGTCGCGTCTGCCGTACTTGTGGTTACCGTTTCACTAGCTATGAGCGCGTTGAAGACAAGCCTATCACTGTCATCAAAAAAAACGGGGACCTCCAAAACTTTGACATCTCCAAAATTGAACGTGGCATTCGCATATGCACCGACAAGCGTAATCTCAATGCCGAGACCATTGAAAACCTTGTCAATTGTATCGAAGAAGCCATCAAAATCCAAGCTGGCCCCAAGCACGAGATTACTAGCGCTGCAATAGGGGAGGAAATTCTTAAACAACTATATAAAATCGACAAGGTTGCCTACATACGCTTTGCCTCTGTCTACCGCGCTTTCGATAATGTCGAGCAATTTGTCAAGGAAATCGAAAGCCTTGCCCAAAAAGTTCAGCCTTAAGTACCTTTGCTCTGCCTAACAATCCCATATTTTAGTACATCAGCATGCTTGAATACAAAAATCATCTGTGATATTTTTCAGCCATTGCACCACTGAATGTAAACACAAATGCAGACATTGCAAGCATACATTAGAAAAAGCGAGGCTTTTAAAGCCTTTATCAAAAACAAAAAAAGCAGCATTGAAGTGGAGGGCCTAGACGGATTTCCACTGTTTCAGTGTGCCCAAATGATATCAGAAAATATCCAAGGCACCACTTGGGTAATCTGCCCCACAGACGAATTCGCTCGCGTGCTTCACTCCAACGCCGACCTATTTACTTCTGATAAAACTAATGCCAACACCATTCCTGTGATGCTACTAACCGCATCTGGGCGCGTTCTGTACTCTCCATGGGAGGGTACCGCGAAAGAATACGAGCAAATTCGCTGCCTCGGTGCACTGACCACCACTCCACGCGCCATAGTCATCACCTCTATACGCGCCATCTGTTCGCCCGTTCCTCTCAAAGCCGCCCTAGATGCCGCCGCAATTTCGCTAAAAGTCGGCCAACAAATCGACACAATGGACATCGCCGCCCGCCTTACCGCCGGCAACTATTTCCGCACCCCAAACACCACCATGCCCGGCGAATTTACAATTCGCGGCGAGGTCCTTGACATCTTTCCCTATGGTTCAGACCTACCAGTGAGAATATATATGGACTGGGACAGAATAGAGCGCATCTGCCGTTTCGAACCTCTTTCTCAGCAAGTTACTAAGCAACTTGGCCACATAGACCTTCAGATTTTAGGCCAATCTGACAGTACTGCCGTTGTGCCAAAAGGCATAAACGATTACCTAAAAGACGAAGACTACTTCATTTTTGTAGGTGATAAGCGCCTAAAAAGCAGTTACAAAAGCATGCAAACAGAGGCAAAGAGCCTTTTCCGCAAAGCCTTTCAAGATGACCACAACGCTATCCGCCCCGACGACATGCTTTTCGATTTCGACGCCTTCTTCCAAGCCGCCACAGGCTCGGCCGCCGTTACCGACGCTGGGGCTACCTCTGTGGGTGCGTATGGTTGTATGACAGTTTTGGATATTGCGGGCCAAAGTAGGGGGGCCTACAGATTTGAAATTGATGGGCCTAGGTCATATTTTGGAAATTTCACATTTTTCAAGCAAGATTTGGAAGGGCTGTTAAATGACCATTGGCAGATAGTCATTTACGTATCTACAGTAGTTCAGAAGCAACGACTAGAGACAATGCTAAGTGACTATCAGGACATAGAGTACAAAATTGGCATGCCATCTGGCGGATTTTCTATAAGGGAAAAGCACTTTATTGTCTTCTGTGAGAATGAAATATTTGGAAGAAAGAAGCATGTCATAAAGACATTGCAGCACACACAGACCTCGGCCTTGGATAGTTTTGTAGAACTCCATGAGGGTGATTATGTGGTGCATGTGAATTACGGGATAGGGATTTTTTTGAAGATTGACCGAGTGCGTGAGCGAGATTATATCAAGATCCAGTTCGCGGACAAGGAGAACCTTTATGTTCCGATTGAGCAAGCGAACCTAGTCCAGAGGTATATTGGGTCCGCGGGTACGACGCCGCATTTGGACAAACTTGGTTCGGCAGGGTGGGAGCACAAGAAGGCCAAGGCCCGTAAAAGTGCGGAGGACCTGGCGGCTAAGTTGATAAATCTTTATGCCAGAAGGAAAAATAGTCAAGGTTTTGCCTTTGCGAAGGACAATGACTGGCAGTTGCAATTCGAGGCCGAGTTCGAATACGATGAGACGGAGGACCAGTTATCTTGCATCCAAGACGTTAAGGATGACATGGAAAGCCCCAGGGTTATGGACCGTTTGATTTGTGGCGACGTTGGTTATGGAAAGACTGAAATTGCGTTCCGTGCTGCATTTAAGGCCGTAATGAGCGGTAAGCAAGTGGCATTTTTGGCCCCTACCACAATTTTGGCTGAGCAGCACTATACTAATTTCAAGAACCGCCTACACGATTTTCCACTGAAAGTTGGCCTTTTAAGCCGCATGGTTCCACCAAAGCAACAGAAAAAAGTACTTGCCTCTCTTGCTGATGGTCAGTTAGATGTGCTGTTTGGGACCCATAAAATTATCCAAAAAGATGTGATTTTTAAAGATTTGGGCCTTTTGGTCGTTGACGAGGAGCAGCGCTTTGGCGTCAAAGACAAGGACCGCATCAAGGAAATAAAAGCAAACGTTGATTGCCTTAGTCTTTCAGCAACTCCAATTCCCAGAACACTTTACATGTCGCTTCTCCAGATTCGCGACATGAGCCTTCTGACAACGGCACCAATCTCTCGCAAGGCAATTAAAACCGTCATCAACCGCTTCGATATCGACATTGTTGAACGCGCCATCCGCTTCGAGGTCGACCGCCACGGCCAGGTTTTCTATCTACACAACCGCATTGAAACGCTAGACGAAGTCGCTTCAATTCTCCGCGCCCGCATGCCCGACATCATCTTCGACACGGCCAACGGCCAAATGCGCCCCGACGCTCTGGAAGACACGATGCGCCGCTTCGTCTACGAAGGCATACAAGTCCTTATCTCCACGACAATTATCGAAAACGGCATTGACATCCCCAACGTCAACACCATCATCATCGACCGCGCCGACCTATATGGCGTCTCCCAACTCTACCAACTCAGGGGCCGTGTAGGGCGTTCCGACCGCGAGGCCTTTGCCTACTTATTTTACCCTCCAGACCGCTCCCTCTCAGAGGTTGCCATTAAACGTCTTCAAACAATCAGCGAACATACTGACCTTGGTAGTGGCTTTAAGGTTGCTATGAAGGATATGGAAATTCGCGGCGCAGGCAACCTTTTGGGCCGCGAGCAAAGCGGCTTTATGAGTTCCGTTGGCCTTGATATGTACATTCGCCTTCTAGACGAAGAAATCTCCAAACTCCAAAACACCGGTGAAAAACCCAATGCAGAGGTCTATCTTGAACTTGACTACAGTGGCTACATTCCAGACTCTTACATTTCTGACCCCACTATCAAGTTAGAAATTTACAAAAAAATAGCCGCAACTCGCACCCGCGAGCAACTTGACCGCCTTTCTGCCGAACTTAATGACCGCTTCGGCAACATGCCAGAAGAGGTTTCAAACCTTCTTTACATCTGTGAGCTTCGTATTGTTTGCCGCGTCCTAGGAATCTACCACATGAAAGAGCGCAACGGCAACGTTATTGTCGAATTTTCTCGCCTTGCTGACCTACGCCTAGACAAGCTTATTGACCTAATTAAAACTTCCGGCGGCGCTGTCTCTGTAGACCCTCTAAAGCCCTTTATTTTAAACATGAAAACTCAAGCTATCTCACTCCGTGACAAGGCTTTATTTATCCTTGAAAAGCTTCAGCGTATCATGCCCTAAAGCCTATTTTGTATTCTATTTTGCACTGAAAGGATTTTACATGACTGACGAAGAAAAAGAAATATTTACCCTTCACCCAGAACTTTCCCGTGTCGAGCGTCGCCAAGAAAACGGATGGCGCGAAATCAAAAGTTTTGTCCTTCGTGGGCAGACGCTTAAGGACTACCAGATTTACGCCCTAAAGTATTACTATTCTGACTATGTCCTTGTTTACAATCAAAACCAGCAGTTAGACTTTCCCCTCATCTATGGAAACTCAAACCCAGTTATCATCGAAATAGGTTTCGGAATGGGGGAGAGCACATTAAAAATTGCAAAGGCCAACCCCAACCTTAACTATCTTGGCATAGAGGTCTATCTGTACGGCTTTTCCAAACTCCTAGCCAATGTTGCCAACGATGGCCTAAAAAATATAAAGCTAATGCGTTTTGATGCAGTTCAAGTCCTACAGGACATGATTCCTGACAACTCAGTTTCTGGCTTCCACATCTTCTTTCCTGACCCCTGGCCTAAAAAGCGACACCACAAAAAACGCCTAGTCCAACCCCCGTTTGCCGCCCTTATGGCCAGCAAGCTAAAAACCGGTGGTTACATCTACTGTGTCACCGACTGGGAGGACTACGCTAAGCAAATGCTTGAAGTGTTTTCCTCCATACCCACTCTTACTAACCCCTACAATGGCTTTGCACCCGAACGCCCTTGGCGACCTGAAACTAGTTTCGAGCGTAAGGGCCTTGAAAAATCCTATTCCATCAGCGAGGTTTGGTTCGAAAAGTTCCCCACTTAACCCGCTTTCTTTAGACCAGAATTTATCGCACAAACCCCGCTACAACCACAAATAAAAAAGAGGCCAGAGTTAACTGGCCCCTTGGTGTTCTTATAGAACTAGGAATAAAGGCTACTTGTTCTCCTCAGCAGCTGCAGCTTCTTTGGAAGCCTTGATGACATCGTCGGCAAGCTTACCGGAGAGGGTTTCGTAGTGGTCGAACTCAAGCTCGAAGGAGCCTGTGCCAGAGGTCATGGACTTAAGGTCAATTGCATAGTTAAGAAGCTCGGCTTGTGGAACTTCAGCGTTGACTTGGACCATGTTACCGCCAAGGTCTTCCTGACCAAGGACACGTCCTCGCTTACCAGAAAGGTCGGAAAGAATGTCACCAAGGTACTGGTTGTCGACGTAGACGGAAAGCTTTGCAAATGGCTCAAGTAGGACTGGGCCAGCCTTTTCGATGGCAAGTTTCATAGCTCCCTTGGCAGCAAGGCGGAATGCCATTTCGGAAGAGTCAACCGGGTGCTCCTTACCATCAACAAGTGTTACACCAATGTCAACCATTGGGTAACCAGCTAGGAAACCTTCTTCCATCTGGTCATGAAGGCCCTTCTCAATGCCAGGGACATAACCTTTGGAAACTGAGCCACCTTTGACAACGTTTTCGAATGCGTAGTACTGGCCTCTTTCGATTGGGGCAATTTCAATAAGGACCTTTCCGTACTGGCCATGTCCACCAGATTGCTTCTTGTGGGCGTATTCGACAATGCCAGACTTCTTCGTAATTGTCTCGCGATAGGCAACGCGTGGCAACTTCGTGTTGATCTGAATCTTCTGCTTCTCCTTGATCTTGTCCAAGATCATATCGATGTGCAATTCTCCCATGCCAGAAACAGTCGTCTGCTTGGTTTCCTCATTATACCCAACACGGAACGTCAAATCCTCTTCCGTAATCCTGTGCAGGGCATCATTCATCTTGTCCTCCGACTTTTTATCGGCAGCCGATATTGCAAGCGAGTATATTGGGTTCGGCAATCTTAAGGGCTTAAAGGTAAACTTCTGGTCAGGCCCTCCCAAAAGGGTGCAGTTAGTTGATGTGATGTTGCTCTTGGCAATAATACCAATATCCCCAGCAACAAGGCAGTCTGTTTCAATAAGCTTCTTACCAAGCGCTCTATAGACCTTGCCCGGCTTTTCCTTCTTGCCAATCTCTGGGTTGTAAATATCGGTGTCACCAGCAATTGAGCCGTTTACGATCTTAATGTAAGAAAGTTTTCCAGAGAACTGGTCAATAGCTGTTTTGAAACAAAATGCTGCAGTTGCACCTGGTCCAATAGAAATGGTGTCCTCAGTTCCATCTTCCTTGACAATGTCCTCGATTGCACCTTCTGGTGAGGGAGCAATGTCGGCGATGAAGTCTAGTAGGTTAGTGATGCCTGAACTATTGGCGGTGCTACCACAGAAGACTGGTACCAGAACGTTGCCTTTTAGGCCTTCTTTTAGGCCCTCGTGGATTTCGTCGGGAGTCAGTGTCATTTCCTCGAGGTACTTCTCCATCAGCTCATCGGTGCCCTCAGCGGCGGCCTCGATTAATGTTTCTCTGTACTGTTCGACTTCGTCGGCGTATTCGGCTGGAATGTCCCCGATGGTTTCCTTTTGGCCAGCCTTGAAGAAGTAGGCCTTGTTTTCGATTAGATTAATGACACCCTTGAATGCTGTTGCGTTGCCCATTGGAATGGTCACAGGGACTAAAGTCGTCTTAAACTCCTCTTTTAGGTGGTTGAAAGTTGCGCCATAGTCGGCTCTTTCACGCTCCATCTTGTTCAAGAAGACCATTCTTGGCTTATTTCTCTGGTTCAGGTTTCTCCAGAGTTTAATTGTCTCAATCTGAGCTCCATCCCTAGCGTCAATGACCATCAAAGCTGACTCACATGTTCTAAACCCACAGGTAACCTCTCCTATAAAGTCTGCAGTACCCGGAGTGTCAATAAAATTGATTGACTTTCCCTCCCAGTTTACATTTGCAAGTGATGCATGAACCGATATCTTTCTAGCAACTTCTTCTTCGGTATAGTCACTAACTGTCTTCCCAGACTCAACACTCTCTGGTCTTGAGATTACATTACTGTAATAAAGCATCTGCTCGAAAAGCGAGGTCTTTCCTGTTCCGTTATGGCCAGCAATGGCGACGTTTCTAATGTCTTTCGTTGAAAGAGCCATGATTCCTCCTTGAACGTTGGCGTATACGTTGTGTTATTTGATATTTTTGAAAACAGATTCAAAGGTTATTCAAAAAATGGATAACCTTTAATATTGTATAATACAAATCGGTAAAATAAAAGGGCATATCGTAAAACTTTCAAGTTTCTATCCCCTCACCTGAGGGGAGGAGGTGACAAGGAACTCGATATTTGTGTTAGTGGTCCAGTTTTGGGGCATAGTGGCTGAATTCCATGGAGAAGGTGCCGCGGCCTTGGGTGGAGGAGCGTAGGGCGGTGGAGTAACCGAATAGGTGCGAAAGAGGGGCCTGGGCGATGATGTGGTCGGCGGTGGGGCGGCTTTCCATGCTGGATACGATGCCGCCACGGAGGGTTAAACTGGATATAGTGTCACCGACGTATTGAGATGGCACAATTAGTGTGACATCCATGATGGGCTCCATTAGGACTGGGCCAGCTTCCTGAGCAGCGGAGTCGAAGCACATGGCGGCACAGGCCTCGAAGGCGAATTCAGTGGCGGTTAGTTCGTTGAATTTGACGTCGATTAGTTCAACTTTGACATCGCAGACTTCGTAGCCGAATTTTATGCCGCTTTGGAAGGATTTTTCGATGCCGCGTTGGATGGCCGTGAAGAAATTTTCGGGCATGATTCTGGTCGAGACGAGGTTGGTATAGGAGTTACCGGTTTTGGCGGATTGTGGGGTGAGTCGAAGTGTGATTGTGGCACTATTTTCTTTGCCAGCAAGGACTTTGCTGAATGTGAATGTTTTTTCGATACTATTTGTGATGCTTTCGCGGTATGTAACTTGCGGCTTTCCAATGTTGCAATTTACTTTAAACTCTTTGGTAATTCGTGTAACCAGAACATCTAGGTGTAACTCTCCCATACCACTAATCACTAGCTGTCCAGTTTCTTCATTGTCCTTGTAAGTGAAGGTTGGGTCCTCTTGAGAGAGAATTTCCAAGGTCTTTTTTAGCTTATCTTGCTCGCTGTTGTTAGCTGGCTCTATTGCAACTGAAATTACGGGAACAGGGAATTTCATTTTTTCAAGCAATATTTGGGCGCCCTCAGAGCCAATGGTGTCCCCTGTTTGGGCAAGTTTGAAGCCGACAATAACTCCAATGTCGCCAGCCTGAAGTTCTTGAATTTCCTCGGGTCTGTTTGCGTGCATCCTAAGAAGGCGGTTAATTCTTTCTCTTTTCCGTTTGGATATGTTTAGTATGGCTGAGCTTTTTTTCAATGTACCGGAGTAGACGCGCACAAAGGCCAAGGGGCCAGCTTCTCGGTCGTACTGGATTTTAAAGACCAGTGCAAGTGGTTGCGCCTTTGGGTCATTTTTGACTTGAACTTCCTCCTCTTTGTCCTTCTTAATAACTATTCCTGTTGCAGGTGGAATGTCATTAGGTGAGGGGAGTAGATTAACAATTCCGTCCAAAAGACACTGCACTCCGATGTCTCTAAGGGAGGATCCGCAGAAGACGGGAAGCAGTTTTCTTTCTATGGTGCATTTTCTTAGAACATCCAAAATCATTTGCTCTGGAATGTCCTCTCCAGAAAAGTAAAGTTCTGTAATTTCATCGGAGTAGTTAGAAACGTTATCCAGGAGTTTTTCTCTCCAGTTTTGGGCATCACCCATTAAATCGTCTGGAATTTCAGAGTAACTGTATTCATAGCCTTCAGTTTCTGGATCAAAGGTAACTTTCTTCATTTTTAGAAGGTCAATAATGCCCTCGAACTTGCTTTCTTTTCCAATTGGAATAAACAGGGGAACTGGCTCTTCGTTTAACTTTTTTTTGATATCTTCTAATACTGCAAAGAAGTCTGCCCCAAGTCTGTCCATCTTGTTTACAAATGCGATTCTGGGAACGTGATATGTATTTGCCTGTCTCCAGACGGTTTCGCTCTGGGGTTCTACTCCTCCGACTGCACAAAATATGCCTACTGCCCCGTCCAAAACTCTCAAAGATCTTTCAACCTCTGCTGTAAAATCAACGTGACCCGGGGTATCGATGATGTTTATTTTTGTTCCCTTCCAATAGCAGGTTGTCGCTGCGCTTGTGATTGTTATTCCTCTGTCCTGTTCCTGCTCCATCCAGTCCATTGTGGCTTCGCCATTGTCGACTTCGCCAATGCGGTGGTTTTCTCCAGTGTAAAAGAGGATTCTTTCGGTTGTGGTTGTCTTACCTGCATCTATATGTGCAATTATTCCAATGTTTCTTGTTTTATCTAAACTCGTGTTATTAGGCATACTATTTTGCATGATGTTAATCTACCATAATTTATTTTGTTTGTTAATTATCTTTAGGTTTGGGTTGAATCCTTGAAATAAGGTACAACATCTTGATTTAGATTTAACACTGACTATGAAAGCATATTTTCCCACAGAATTTGAAAAAATAAAATTCAGGGAAAGCAAAAGCCAAACAAGCAGTCAAAACAGTCCATTTTGTCCAATTGCATCTACCTAAATAGGGTTTTGATCTGGCTTTGAGATCCTTATACACATTTTTTCACCATGTCTATCCATGTCCATGAAACCCCCATTCATAATAAAAAAGCCTAGAGGGTAGGGGACTTTCCCTTCACCTCTAGGCCAACATGGCTCAATAACTTATCTATTATCTAATTGCTTCACCTTAAGCCACTTATCAGGTCCAAGCCTCTTATAAGCTTAAAGCTACTTATACAGCTTTTCGCTATGACCACTTTTTAATTAATTCTGCAATCTCTTGATAGTTCCTATCATCTGAAGCACTATGGAATGATTTACTTTCGTAAACCAACTGAGCATACTTGAGAATAATCAAAGCCTCCTGCCTATCACTCATAGCAGAGAGCTTTCCATTAGCCCACTTTGGAGAGGCATCAGCGCCATTTGCACCCTCATAGTACTTATACTTCTCATAATTGCTTGATGTCTCATTATTCCATGAAGCCTTCATCTTCTCAATCTCTTTTGCACGCTTACTCGCATTCCAGTTACGGTTATAAAGATACTCCGCCAAAGCCTTATAAGTTCCGCCGTAGATATACTTAGTAGGAATTGTATCGCACGCAACGCGCGCATAACTAATCGCCGCATTCTTATCACCACCAAACATCCCAGGTAGAGAGTCATACAGCACCGATAACGTGTACCAAGTCTCCGACGAATCCACACGCCCAAATGTGTCCGTTACCTCCTTTAAATCCGCCATCATAGGCTTTGCCTTACTCAACGAGTCCATTATCCCCTTTGTCTGGCCCCAACGTCCCACATTTCCGCTCTTCCACAAATACGCCTCAGGCCCCGGTACCAGGTCAATAGACTGCTGCGCGTAATTCTCACCTTCCTCATAAATTGCGAACTTCCCAGTTTTGTCCTTCTCATCCAACGCATCACCCAACCGGACACACACTCGCGCCAACCTCCAAAGCACTTCCGCTTTCTCCCCATCGGTCGTCGCCTGGCCCAACATTCCTTGCAACGTGTCGTACACCTGCTGGTCATTTATTTCCTTATCATAAGTCTCATCAACCTGCGCAAAATCCAACGCCGCAACCGCCATCGCGATTACCAGCATCACAACGAACAACGAAAAAAACTTTTTCATCTAAAATCTCCTTATTTCACTACCATCCATCATAACACGTATCGAGTTCTCTTGCACCACCAACTTGCGTAAACTTTTCCAAACTCCTCTCTCGCTTCCACCTTTCTATACAACGGGACTATCTCGTGATTGTCAAAAAACCTTTTAAGCAAAATAAGTGACGCTATGAATCAGCTATGAATAGTGAACAGTTTTCCAAATTCAATCTCTTTGTTGTCCTCTTTTGTTCTGTACAGCGCAAAAGAGGATAAAAGTTGTCCTCTTTTGCCTCCTAAAAGGGCAATAGAGGAGAACTCCTAGAATCAAGCTACCTGCAAAAGCTAACGTTCTTATCAGAAATAGCCTTGAATATGTACTTTAGGGCTTTGAAAATTTGATTTGACTAAAATTTCAAAGCAAAATCAGCCTGCTAGTAACCAGTTTTTCCCAAGTTCATTCTCTTTGTTATCCTCTTTTGTTCTGTACAGCGCAAAAGAGGATAAAAGTTGTCCTCTTTTGCCTCATAAAAGGGCAAGAGAGGATAACTCTTGAAATTAAGCTGCAAGCAGGAGCTACTTTTTTATCAGAAATAGCCTTGAATTTGTACTTTAGGGCTTTGAAAATATGATTTGACTAAAATCTCAAAGCAAAATCAGCCTGCTAGTAACCAGTTTTTTCCAAATTCAATCTCTTTGTTATCCTCTTTTGTTCTGTACAGCGCAAAAGAGGATAAAAGTTGTCCTCTTTTGTCTC
>X301_European_Hare__coassemble_1349_pt1 | contig 13228 bp, 11 predicted proteins | sample X301_European_Hare__metabat2_high_PE_015 | metagenome-assembled genome bin X301_European_Hare
CGTTGGTGTGAGAGGGCGGGCAAAACCGCCCTACTCGATTAGAGCACAAAAAGTGTACATCTTCGCTAAGTTTGCCAAGTTTTAAGATAAGTGAAGGCCCTCTCCTGAAGGTTCCTTTTTCTACATGTAGATAAAACCCATTCTATGCTTTTGTCCTCTTTAGGGACATTGCAACAGACAATAGCCAAGAAACCACATTTCTATTAAAAATGTTGCAAATCGCAGAATTGCTGACTCGCTCATCATTGGACTATTAGAGGTAGGCTGTGGCAGAAAATTTCCACGTAAAATTCAACAGCACTAAAACTAAGTTGCCCTTAGGGTAGATTAAATTATATCTTCAGTACACCTACATATAAGCTAGATTAAAATAAGCACCGCAAAAAATTTTAGTATGAATTGTTGTTGATCTTGTCAATGTACTCGCTTGCATAGTGAGCGGCAATGGCCCCATCGGCAGCGGCAGTGACAATTTGCCTAAATGGAGTGTCCCGAACGTCCCCAATTGCGAATATACCAGGCACACTGGTCATCATGTGCGAGTCAGTTTTAATGAAGCCCGACTCGTCCTTTTCACAGTCTGGGACAAGCTCTGTCTGAGGAATGTAACCCACAAAAATAAATACGCCATCGTAGTCCTCATCGTAAATCTGACCAGTCGCTTTGTCTTGGAACGTCACCGATTTGACCTTGTTCTTTTCGTCCAAGTTAATCGCCATAACTGTATGGTTCATTTTCGTTTTCACGCCCGCATCCGTCATGGCCTTAACAATCGACGCCTGAGCCCTAAAGCGTTCCCTGCGGTGAGTAACTGTAACATCGTCTGTTAGCTTTCGTAGGTATAAAGACTCTTGGCAGGCAGTGTCTCCACCTCCACAAACCAGCACCTTTTTCTTCCTAAAAAATGGCCCATCACACGTCGCACAGTAGCTTACTCCATGCCCCACACCCTCTTTTTCACCAGGAATCCCCAAATTCCGGTGCTTAGATCCAGTCGCAATCACAACAACAGGTGCTAGGTACAATCCATCTGTCGTGTCTATCTCAAACATATTTTCACTGGCCTCATCCCCACCAGCCTTATTTCCGCATGCTTCATTCCCACAAGACCCAACTCTAGCAATCGACTTTGCAGTCGCATACACCACCTCACACCCAAAGTCTATCGCCTGTTTCTCAAATCTTGCAGCAATCTCATACCCCGAAAGCTTCTCTAGGCCAGGATAATTCTCAATCTCGTCGATAATCATCGTCTGCCCGCCCGGCGCCATTTCCTCAATCATCACTGTTCGCCGCCCCGCCCTGGCACTATACTGCGCACACGCCAATCCCGCCGGCCCCGCGCCAACAATAACAACATCGTATCTCTTTACGTCTTCAGTATTTAACATCTCAACTCCTCATTCTCCCAAACAGGCCATCAGGTCCGCTCCTCGCCTTGCCTCTGCTCCAGCGCAATCTCCGCGTCACTCTTTCTCAGGTACACTGGCCCCTGCCCAACATCGTCCGCGCCCTCCGTCTGGAACCTTCGCAACGCACACTCAATCAAGCAGGCCGAGTTCCCTGTCACCTTCCTACTGTCTATAATAATTTTTTTACTTTCGCCATACATGTCCTTAAGCTTTTCAGCAAAAGCTTCCGCATCATGCCCAGTTACCAAAACAGTGGCATAATTCTTAAGGTAAGGTATCAAATCTGCCTCTGTTCCGTCAGTATCGGCCATCATTCTCACTGCCGGCTTCTCATCCTTCTTTTCAAAAACCGCCAAATACCATCTCTGTTTTTTCGCATCCAGCGCCGTAACAACAGCTCCATCAAAGCAGGGAACGCAGTTTGCAATTACCTCTAGCGTCGATACCGACACCAATGGTTTATTCAGGGCATAAGCCATACCCTTCAATGCAGCCATCCCAATTCTCAGTCCTGTAAATGACCCTGGTCCCCTGGTACAAGCAAGGAAGTCAACATCTTTTGTCGTGATTCCCGCATCCGAGCACATTTCCACAACCATCGGAATCAACTTCTCCGAATGCTGCAGGCTTCTGCCCTCTACAACCCTTTCTTCAAAAAAATTGTCAGTTCTAATTGCAACTGACAGTGCCTGTGTTGATGTATCTGTAGCTATAATATTCATTTCTTCACTTCCTACTCCGCACTCGGCTCACTTGTCGTGTTCGCTACACTCGCTATCCACCGCGTTAATATATTCCACATCGCCCTTCAATTTCACTGTTCTACTTTGATCAGTATTTACTGCAATATCAACAAACAATGTCCATTTTGGCAGTAGGTCATTGATAATTTCGCTCCATTCCACCAGACATACACCATCGGAATAAAGCAAATCCTCACCGCCAATCATTTGAAAATCATCCTCGGAATTGATTCGATAAAGGTCCATATGGTACATCGGAAGTCTTCCCTCATACTCTTGTACAAGAGTGAAAGTAGGGCTTACAATTGCCTCAGTTATCCCAAGACTTCGCGCAACTCCCTTAGCAAAAACTGTCTTCCCAGCGCCCAAGCTTCCGCGAAGCGAAATGACCGCCCCCGCTTTCAGAACACTTCCAACACTGTATCCCAAAGCCACCATATCATCTTCCGTCTTACAAACTATCGTTTTCTCCATCTCACTTCCTCATAAAATCCCACTTCCTCATAAATCCCACTTCCTCACAAAATCCCACTTTCTCATAAAATCCCACTTTCTCACAAAATCCCACTTTCTCATAAATCCCACTTTCCAATCCAACTCCACTTCACTTCTTCTCAAACTCCCAATCAAAAAAAACGATACAAAAGCCTGAATTCCTCAAATCTCCCTAAACGGAATACCCTTATCCTTCCCGCTCTTTTTTAGCGCTTCAATATCCTCGTCGGACACCACCTCTTCACTTATAATTTGCCCAATCTTATCTCCCGTTTGCTTCTGGTACTCATCCACCAGAAACTTCACTTGTGGGTCCTCCTCGTCAATCTTCCGCGCCCGCTCCAAAAGCTCACGCGCCTCGGCAAACTCGCCAGAGCCCAGATGCAAAAACGCCAAATTCGACAAATAAATCACATCATCCCCATCTAGGTCCACAGCAATCTGCAGATAACTCTTGGCCAACTCCACGTCCCCACACTCGCGCGAGCAAATTGAAAGCTCGTTGTAAACTTCCGCATTCTTCCCATCAATGCGCAAACTCTCCAACAAATCCTTCTGCGCCCCATCGTAATCCTCCAGCACCCGCTTCGCCCAGCCACGCAGGAAAAACCCCTCCCACGTCCGTTCGCTCGCAAGATACCGATTCATCACCTCCAATGCCTCATCCGGACAACCCATCATCATCTTGTCATATGCATACATCACTTGGTCATGGGCCGAGATCTCTCGATTCATATTTTCTAGTGTTTTTTTTGCCTGCTTCTTTTTCTTTTCATCCTCTTCCAACTCGGCGTATCTAGCCAGATAGTCCCTAGCATTTTCCATATCGCCATGTCTCATATGAAAGGCCGAGATCTCACTATACGCTGCGGCATAATTCTTATGTTTTTCCTTACACTGATTCAAGATATTAATAATCTTGTCATCATACATATCCGCCTTTGTATCATCATTTTTCTTATGCAGTTCCACCGTCATCTTTGCATACAGCACAGCCAAATTAATGTAGCTCTCTGGTGCATCTGACAAATGATTTACCGCCAGCATCAGCTCCTCTGCAAAGTCAAACTCCTTTTTCTCGCTCTTTGCAATCGCCGCCATATTCAGTTGCTGCACCACATCCGGCTGTAACTCCAACAGTATCTTCTTGTAATATTCAAAATTCTGATTTTCTGGAGCCCAGGCCACAATCTTAATCAGCCCCGCTACAATGCTATTGACATCAATGTCCTCTACAAGACTCCCTTCCGGAAAGCTAATTGGAAGCGGAATGCTACTACTTATTGTAATACCACCTACCTGCCTATCCTCTGGAAGATTAATAAACCTAATATCTTTTAATTCTGCTGTCATAGGGGCAAATATACCAAAAACACCCACAAATATAAAGGCCGCCCCGCACACCGCCACCTTGCCACTTATTTCGCCGACTTCCAATTCACAGCCAACTTGCAAGTTCCAGCGTAGGTAAAAAAAAAGAAGCCATATCGGCCTCTTTCTAATTCCGTTACCCAACAACGGAACCTAAACTATAAAATCGCTGCGGTTACTAAGACAGGAATCTCTTGAACCGAGGTTCAAGTCGGACCCCCAGTTGAGTGCCGATTCTGTTCCTTGAAACCCTAGGGGTAGGAGCAATGCACAGCCTCTATGCCGGGATCTAGTAAGTATGTTTGAGCAAGAGAATTACGTCTCTTCGCCGCAACTACAAGTATCCTAACATAGTAAAATAAGTATTGGAAGTACAAAATTGAACTTTTTTACCTTTCCATTTATTTACGTAGTTCCATAACCCACTCAAGCATTCAACTCAAACACTCAACTCAAACACTCAATCAAGCACCCAACTCAAGCACTCAACTCATCCCCACCTTCACCGCAATCTCCGCATACTTCTCATATGCATCCCGCCCAAGCCCCCGCATCTTGCCAACATTCCACTCCTCAGACTCAAGTCGGTCCGCCCCAAACATCATCTGCAAACACTGCACCTGCCGAAACTGCGCCACAGCTATTACCGCTGCACACTCCATATCCACACACAAACACTGCCTCTCCCGCATCAACTTCACCGCAGACGCAGTTTCCCGATACATCGCATCAGTCGTCCACACCGGCCCACACACATGCGGCACCCCCATCTCACTCAGCACAGCGTCCAGATGCCTCGCCGACGGAATCTCAATCCACTCGCTCTCGTGCTCCACATAATGCCAACTCGTCCCCTCATCCCGAAACGCCCGCGTCGGCACCACAATCCTCTCTCGCGTTACCGGCGACAAAGATCCCGCATACCCCACGCACACGAATCTTCTCACACCCTGCACAATTGCCTCCTCCATAAAGCCCGCTACCACGGGCGAGCCTATTGGCAACACCACCACAGCGAGGTTTTCACGCCTAACCTCAAACCCATAAACCGCGCAGGGCACCCCACACCTAAAAGTTGCCACCTGCTTAACCTCATACTTTCGGTCAATCGCTCTGAGAATCTGAGCCTGCCAAGTCACAATCATTGTTTTCGGATACTCAACCCTGTTTCGAAGTAGCCTTTCAGGCGTTAACATCCCTTTTTCATTAAAAAACGGCAGCATTATTTCCCTTCCTTTCACACTACAATTAAACCATCACTTCCTTACTGCATTCAACCCACTCACAGCCCAAAATCATACCTAACATGAAGAAACATCACAGTGCATAAGAAAAACACAAAAAGTAGCCCTGCAAACCCAACACAACAAACAAAATTTTGCAAAATTCGAAACGATTTTTTGTAATGTGTTACAATAATTGCATTTTTTCATGCATTGGTATTGCATAAAAACGCGATAGATGATATTAATGACCGCAAATGTTTCTATGTACAATAACATGTTCACGCAACTTGGGCAGTTATGCAACTAAGGCAGTTTCTTAACTAACGCGGTTTTGTAGCTAACGCAGTCACGTAACTAACAAAAACACAGAATCAACAAACCCAATGAATCCAAAACTAGCAAACCATTAATGGAGACGTGCTTTGTTTAAATACATTGTAAAAAGGATACTACTAGCCATCCTAACGGTACTCATTATTTGCGTAATAACTTTTTTTGTTATGCACGCAGTACCAGGTGGCCCATTTAACAGAGAAAAAGCCCTATCGCAGGCAACAATAGACGCACTGAATGCAAGATACGGCTTGGACCAGCCACTGTTTAAACAGTTTATCAACTACATGAAAGGACTTCTGCATGGAGATTTCGGAGTCTCCCTGAAAAACGGAAGAGAAATCAGTGCAATAATTGCCGAGTCCTTCCCCATCTCCGCTCGCTTGGGTCTTAGCGCAATGGCACTAGCACTGAGCTTAGGAATAGTACTAGGAAGTTTGGCGGCAATAATGAGAAACAAATTCCCAGATAGAATAATAGTATTCTTTTCAACACTATTTACTGCAGTGCCAAGTTTTGTTTTAGCAACACTACTACTTCTAGTCTTCTCAATAAAGCTTGGTTGGATTCCAGTCTGGAGCGCCAATGAGACACACTACTTACTGCCAGTAATAGCACTTGCAGCGTACCCAATGGCCTACACAACACGACTTGCTAAAACTAGCATGCTAGACGCCCTCTCTCAAGACTACATCCGCACCGCCCGCAGCAAAGGTGTCCCAAGATGGAAGGTCATCTTCAAGCACGCACTACGGAACTCTCTAATTCCAATCATCACCTACGCCGGCCCACAAATTGCCTACATCATCACCGGCTCCATGGTCGTCGAGACCGTTTTCACCGTCGGAGGCATCGGCACCAAATTTGTCAGCGGCATCAACAACCGCGACTACACCCTAATCATGGCCACCACAATTTTCCTTGCCACCCTGATGGTCATCGCCACAATGATCTGCGACATCCTCTACAAAGTCGTCGACCCACGAATTAAGTACGATTAATACGGCACCTGCATATGGAAGTAAAAACATCAAATAATAAACTAAAAAGAAATCCCCTAAGCCTTCAAATTGACCTATCAAAGTTCAATAGTGCTATGTTCGAAAAAGCCTCAGAGGAAGAGAAAAAACAGCAAGACGTAATGAGCGAAAGCACCACCTTCTTCAAGGATGGGATGAAAAAACTCTTTAAAAATCCCCTTGCTGTAGGCTCAATCATAGTGCTAGGCATCATTCTCCTAATTATTATCATAGCCCCAATGATTGTTCCTTATAGCTATGAAGAAATCCTTTCCGTAAATGGAGTTAGAGACAAGGGTGCAAAGAACTTGGCCCCCTTTACCTACAGTAAAATGGAGCAGCAGTACATAGAAGCTGGCGGAAGCCGCTTCCCGCACATCTTTGGCACGGACGAGCAATGCCGCGACTACTTCATTAGAGTAGTCTACGGAACTCGCGTCTCTTTGGTTGTCGGCTTGTTTGCTAGTATCATTGTTCTAATTATCGGCATGATTTACGGAAGCGTCTCAGGCTACCTTGGAGGCAAAGTTGACCTAATAATGATGCGTATAGTCGACATAATATACGCCCTGCCTGATATGCTTATAATCATACTGCTTTCGGTTGTTCTACAGACAGTGCTTAAGTTTAAGTCTGGGTCTTTCTTAGCCTCACTTGGTACCAACATGATATCCCTGTTCATAGTCTTTGGGCTTCTGTACTGGGTAGGCATGGCCCGCCTAATTCGAGGACAAATTCTTTCTATTAAGCAAAATGAATACATTTTAGCTGCCAAGTCAATTGGCGCTCCAACAGGAAGAATAATAAGAAGACACATTTTGCCCAACTGCATATCTGTGATAATCATATCCACAGCACTACAGATACCATCTGCAATATTTACAGAAAGCTACCTTAGCTTTGTAGGACTGGGAGTCCAAGCCCCAATGCCATCTCTCGGTTCTCTGGCAAACTCAGCCAGAGGTGGTCTTAATAGTTACCCCTACAAGCTACTGTTCCCAGCTTTAACAATCTGTCTAGTAGTCCTAAGCCTGAACCTCTTGGGAGATGGTCTTAGAGACGCGTTCGACCCAAAACTGAAGAGGTGATGGCATGAAAAGCGAAGATACCAATAAAAACCCACATCTACTAAGCGTTTTAGACCTTCATACCTCGTTCTTCACCGATGCAGGAGAAGTCCACGCAGTTAACGGAGTTTCCTTTAATTTGGACCCCGGCGAGATTTTAGGCATAGTCGGTGAATCCGGCTCTGGCAAAAGCGTCACAGCGTACTCCATCATGCAAATCCTAGAATCTACCGGTCGCATCACTGGCGGCAAGATCCTATATAAAGGCGAAGATTTGACCACTTGGAACTCCACTAAAATGGACAAATTCCGCGGAAAGTGTGTCTCTATTATCTTCCAGGACCCCATGACCAGTCTGAATCCTGTCTTCACCATCGGCAACCAACTAATCGAAGCCATCACGCTTCACACCGATAAACGTGGTAAAGCCGCCCGCGACCGCGCAATCGAACTTTTGAAACTCGTCGGCATCAACGAACCCGAACGCCGTCTCAAGCAATACCCGCACGAGCACTCTGGCGGCATGCGTCAGCGAGTTATGATTGCCATGGCCCTAGCGTGTGAGCCCGACATCCTTATAGCGGACGAGCCAACCACTGCCCTAGACGTCACCATCCAGGCCCAGATTCTAGAGCTAATTCAGTCCCTACAGAAAAAGCTTGGCATGGCGGTTATCCTTGTCACCCATGACCTAGGTGTCATTGCAGAACTCTGTGACAACATCATAGTTATGTATGGCGGCCGAATCTGCGAACGCGGTACAGCTAGGGAAATATTCTATAACCCGAAACACGAATACACAAAGGGCCTATTGCGCTCTATTCCAGATGTCAAAAACATGAAGGAAAAACTCGTTCCAATAGCAGGAACTCCAATAAACATCATCAACCTCCCAAAAGGTTGCGCATTCTGTGCCCGCTGTACCAACTGCATGAAAATCTGCCTCTCTCAGGTCCCACAAGAGTTGGATATTAACGAAAACCACAAGGCCAGTTGCTGGATGAACGTCAAAACTCTCTTCGAAGGAGGCGCTCTATGAGCACGTCGCAAAGCACACCGCTTATTGAAGTAAAAAACCTGAAACAGTACTTTCCAATCAGGACTGGAGTTTTTAAAACCGAACTCCTAAAAGCCGTAGACGATGTCTCGTTTTCGATAAATCCAGGTGAAACCTTGGGCCTTGTAGGCGAATCAGGCTGTGGAAAGACCACGGTAGGCCGAACCATTTTACACCTATACTCGCCCACGGACGGCAAAGTCATCTACAATGGCCAAGAAGTTACCAGCAAAAATATCGCCACAATGCGCCAGAACATGCAGATGGTTTTTCAAGACCCATACTCGTCGTTGGACCCTCGAATGACCGTAGAGGACATAATAGGGGAGCCACTGGATGTTCATAAGCTCTACTCCAACAAGAAAGAGCGGCGTGACAAAATTTTACACTTAATGGACCTAGTTGGCCTTAACGCAGAGCACGCAGCCCGCTATGCCCATGAATTCTCTGGCGGCCAGCGCCAAAGAATCGGCATTGCCCGCGCTCTTGCCGTTAACCCCAAGTTCATAGTCTGCGACGAGCCGGTCTCAGCCCTGGACGTATCCATTCAGGCACAGGTGATTAACATGTTCGAGGAACTTCAAGACAAACTTGGTGTTGCCTACCTTTTTATCGCTCATGACCTTTTGGTAGTTCACCACATCTCAGACCGCATCGCTGTTATGTACCTTGGCAAAATCGTCGAAACTGGCACTGCCGACGATGTTAACTACACCTCCATTCACCCATACACACAGTCCCTGATGTCAGCAGTGCCAATTCCAGATCCAGACTACACTAGGCAGCGCCACAGAATCATTCTTCAAGGCGATGTCCCAAGTCCACTTCACATGCCATCTGGCTGCCCATTTAGGACTCGTTGTCAGTATGCATGCGACAAGTGTGCTCAAGCAATGCCACCACTTACTGACCGTGGCAACGGCCACATGGTCGCATGTTGGGTAAAATAAAATTTAAGGCATTTATGCCCGTGGCTTCCGCCCGCTCATGGATGCTAAATATAAGGAGAAAACGAAAATGAAGAAAACACTTGTTATTCTCATGGTTCTTGTTGCTCTCTGCTCATTTGCTTTTGCTGGTGGCGCAACTGAAACACCATCAGCAACTCCTGCAACGGCAGAACCTACAGAACTTGTAATTAATGCCGAAGATTACAAGGGCGCTGATTACATTGATCCTGTTAGTGGTTGGGCAACATATGATGCTCTGATTAAGGACATCAAGGCAGAAACCGACACAGCCAAGAGAACTCAGATGATGCACGATGCAGAGGACATTCTTATGTCCAACTGGTGTGTCATTCCAATCTACTACTACAATGACCTTTACATGGAAAAAGACTACGTCAAGGGCGTCTACTCAAACGTTTTTGGAACAAAGTTTTTCCAGTATGCAACTATGGAGAACGGCTCAGACACACTGCGCATTAACCTTGCCTCAGAGCCAGACTACCTCGACCCAGCACTTAACAGCTCTGTCGACGGTGCCTGCCTTGCCTCAGCCGCATTCACTGGTCTTTACACCTACAACGCAGAAGGTGTTACAGTCCCAGCCCTTGCAGAAGGCTACAGCGTCACTGACGATGGTCTGACATACACAGTTACACTTAAGAAGAACCTCAAGTGGTCAGACGGTTCAGACCTTACTGCAAACGACTTTGTCTATGCTTGGAAGCGTGCAACAGCAGCTGAAACCGCCGCAGACTATGGCTACATGTTCAGCGGCTTTGAAGGCTATGATGATGGCAACATTAACGTCGTTGCTCTTGACAACGACACACTGCAGTTTGTCCTCTCAGCTCCTTGCGCTTACATTGAAGACCTGATGGCCTTCCCAACATTCTTCCCAGTCAAGCAGGAAGCTGTCGAGTCCTACGCCGACTGGCTCACAAGCCCGGGCGGCTGGTGCCAGGAAGCCGGCTTCGTCTCCAACGGCCCATTCGTCTGCACTGCTTGGAACCACGACGTCTCAATGACATATGAAAAGAACCCATACTACTGGGATGCAGATAACGTCTCCATCCAGAAGCTCGAGTTCATGCTCTCCGCTGACGACAACGCAATCTTCGCCGCCTACAACGCAGGCAACTTGGACCTAATCGACACTGTTCCAAGTGACGAAGTTGCCACTCTTCTTGCCTCGAACAACCCCGAATTCAAGGTTGTTGATAATCTCGGCACCTACTACGTCGCATTCAACGCAAAGAGCTCGCTCTTCGATGGCATGACCCCCGCTCAGGCCGCTTGCGTCCGCGAGGCCTTCTCCATCCTCATCGACCGTGACTACATCGCCGAAAACATCGGGCAGACTGGCCAAATTGTCGCCAACTCCTACATTCCACTCGGCATGGCTGATGGCAACGGCGGCCTCTTCAAACCAGACGCTTCAGTCGGTTACTACGATGCTTACGCCATCAACGATGACCCTGTTGGCACCATCGACAAGGCTGTAGCACTTCTTAAGGCTGCTGGCTACAAATTCGACGATAACAACAAGCTCTCTGCCGAAACTCCAATCAACATCACCTATCTCACAAACGATGGTTCTGCCCACGTTGCCATTGCTGAATCAATCCAGCAAGACTTGGCTGCTGTCGGCATCAACCTGACCATTCAGGTTCAGGATTGGAACGTCTTCCTAGACGAGAGAAAGCAGGGACACTTCGACTTCGCACGTGAAGGTTGGCTTGCTGATTTCAACGACCCAATCAACATGCTCGAAATGTGGACCACCGATTCCGGTAACAATGACTGCCAGTACGGTCGCTAAACATTAGTCTACAAAACTTTGGGCTGACGCACATCTCCTGCGCCAGCCTTTTTTTAACTTCTTGCTCTATCCTCAGTCCTTATAACTTCAAATATAGCTAGCGAAGGTTCATATGTGTGCAAAATAACATGAAGTATGCTATATGAATGCCCAGTCATTACCAAATGGCTAAATAATGGCAAAAAGACGATATTAGGAATATAAACTAACAAAAAATCAAGAGATATGGCATTAACATGTGATTTGAAACACATAAATACCAAAAAAGTGCACAAAACCCTTTACACTAAATACTATTTTGTAATATTATTGCTGCAGATAGGAAAAGTCCACTTAGGTGTATATTCAATCACTAAGTGGATTCACCCTAGCTAAACAAAATTAGAATTACTAATTTGCATTTTTGGAGGAAAAAGAATGCGTTTTACAAATCCACGTGATATTTATCATGGAAAGGGTTCTCTTGAAGTACTGAAAACATTCAAGGGTAAGAGAGCAATGGTCTGCGTTGGTGGTGGATCAATGAAGAGGTTTGGTTTCCTTGACAGAGCAGTCAACTACCTCAAAGAAGCAGGAATGGAAGTAGAAGTTTTTGAAGGCATCGAGTCCGACCCATCAGTTGAAACAGTCATGAGAGGCGCTGATGCTATGCTCAAGTTCCAGCCAGACTGGATTGTTGCAATCGGTGGTGGTTCCCCAATCGACGCTGCTAAGGCAATGTGGATTAAGTACGAATACCCAGAGACAACCTTTGAGGATATGTGCAAGATTTTCGGCCTGCCTGAACTCAGAAAGAAGGCTCACTTCTGCGCCGTCTCTTCAACATCAGGAACAGCAACTGAAGTAACAGCATTCTCAATTATCACAAACTATGCCAATGGTACAAAGTATCCAATCGCTGACTTCCAGATTACCCCAGATGTCGCAATCGTTGATCCAGATTTGGCCGAGACAATGCCAAAGAAGCTTGTCGCTCACACTGGTATGGACGCAATCACTCATGCCATCGAGTCCTATGTCTCCACCGCACGCTCTGATTTTACAGATGCAATGGCAATCCATGCCATTGAAATGATTCAGAAGACTCTCGTTAAGTCCTATAATGGCGACATGGAAGCTCGCGACTCAATGCATAACGCACAGTGCCTTGCTGGTATCGCTTTCTCAAGTGGTCTTCTTGGCATTGTCCACTCAATGGCTCACAAGACTGGTGCTGTCTTTGCTGACTATGGTGCACACATCATCCATGGCGCAGCCAATGCCATGTATCTGCCAAAGGTCATCGCTTTCAACGCTAAGGACCCAGTTGCCAAGCAGCGCTATGGTGTCATCGCTGACTACATGCACCTTGAAGGCAATAACGACGACGAAAAAGTTGCCGCCCTCATCGCCTACCTCAGAAAGATGAATGACGACCTCAACATCCCACACTGCATCAAGAACTATGGTGCTGACAGCTACCCATGCGAGCAAGGCTTCGTTCCTGAGGACGTCTTCCTCTCTCGCCTCCATGACATCGCAGTCAAGGCTCTCGGCGACGCCTGCACAGGTTCCAACCCACGCCAGCCCAGTGTCGAGGAAATGGAAAAGCTCCTCAAGTGTTGCTACTATGACACAGAGGTTGACTTCTAATCCAAGCCACCTTCACTCAAAGGCCATCGTTATTCGCGGTGGCCTTTTTCTTTGTATGACGGGCATGCCCGTGTCCTGTGGTGAAAGTCCACGAAAGGCGTAGC
>X301_European_Hare__coassemble_1356_pt1 | contig 13130 bp, 10 predicted proteins | sample X301_European_Hare__metabat2_high_PE_015 | metagenome-assembled genome bin X301_European_Hare
GTATATCATAACACCATCGCGATCTAAAGTAAAGTTATTTTCGTCGTTTACTATACTTAGATTGTCCGACATCATCACTTTGCACACACCAAACAACGCCTCCACAAGGGGCCTTATCGGCAAAAATCAAATCGCCCTCATGAAAAAAAGCGCCATCTTTATCAACTGTGCCCGTGGACCAATTGTCGACAATCAGGCTTTAGCCGATGCCTTGAACGCAGGTCAAATCGCTGGCGCCGCCATCGACGTCTTCGACATGGAACCCCCAATCCCCGCCAACTACCCACTACTCCACACCAATAACACCCTCTTAACCCCACACGTTGCATTCCTAACCCAGGAAGCAATGGTACGGCGTGCCAAGATCGAGTTCGCTAACGTCATCTCATTTATTGAAAACCACCCCCAAAACGTCTGTACACTTTAACTCTCAAGATCTAGGACCAGATTTTTGTCTGGTCCTAGTTTTTTTACTTAGATTGCTTTGCGGTGGTCCACTTGTTTAGAAATGGTCAGTTTCTGATTGTAAGCAACGTGTACATTACCTTTAATCTTCCCTTCGGAGACTAACCAGCGGGCCTCGTCGCTAAGGGTCTCGGCATAGGGGCGAGTGCGGTAACCAAGTTCGCGTTCGGCTTTGGAGTAGTCGAAGCAATTGTTGCGGGCTAGGTTGTAGACGGCGAAGTTGGTCATTAGCGGTTTTTTGCCAGTTTTGGCGGCCTTCTTTTCCATTTGGGCGGCCAATTTGTAGGCAAGTTTGATTGGGACGTAGAATAGTGGCTTTTTGCAGCCGCATGCATTGTGCAGCAGTGTGGCCACTTCCTTGAGTGTAACTTCTTTGTTTCCAAGGATATAGCACTGACCTTTGCGTCCTTTATCACAGGCAGCGATAGTGCCAGCGGCCAAATCTCGAACGTCGCAAAGATTGAAACTGCCACCCATGCCAATGGGCATTTCACCATTCATGATTTTGATAACAGTCCCTGTGGTCTCGCCAATGGCATGGTCATTGGGGCCAAGAATTCCACTGGGATGGACGACGCAAGCGTTCAGGCCTTGGGCGGCAGCGTCGAGCACTTTTTGTGTTGCTATGGCTTTGCTCCGGCTATACCATCCGACAACCTTGTCATCGTCATATGGTGTGAAATGGTCTACCTCTTTAATCACTTGGCCCTTTGGAAGTTCGGGGATTGCTCCAGTGCTAGAAACATAGACGAGTTTGACGCACTCGGGGTGATTTTGGGCAGCCTTTATAATATTTTCGGTTCCGCCAACGTTTATGTCCATCAGTTTCTGACTATAGTCGGGATTTGTTGTAACCATACTTGCGCAGTGAATGCAGACCGTTTGCATATCAGGTTGGACTGTAAAAAATCTTTCAACGTCACCTGAGTTGCACAGATTTCCGTAGCAGATTTCAACTTCCGCTGGGATATACCTTGCCGCAGGGTCTCCATTAAGAACAAAGGCTTTTACATTTTCGCCTCTTTCAAGTAATTGTGAGCAGATGTGGCTACCAAGAAATCCTGCTGCCCCTGTTAGTAAATAAACTTTCTTTTCCATTGTCATTTCCTCCATGTTTGTGTTTTGCAATGCGCTTTGCATTGACACGTGAAGAATGACATTGGAAGATTAAGCAATTGATATTGAAACGTTAGGGTTTTGTTATAAATTTCAAAAAACTGTTTTTCCCATCCTGCTCACAGTTTTTTTGTGTTCGGTTTTCCATGAATTAAAGAGTTGCCCCATCTTCATTGTGACATTCGCCATGTTTTTGATCCAAAACATTACAAAACATCCTGCTTTGGAGCCAGTGCAGGCCTTCGTCCTGACTTCGGAAGCTTAAAAACTGGGAGAAGGAGGTGACAAGGGCCTCGATTTTGGGTGTGAAGCGTTTGATGTGGTTGGCTGGTGGGCGATTTGGTCGATGTAGCGTTTTGCCTAGAATCTGTGGAAATTAGTGGGGTGAGGTTTTATGTGTGGGAGACGAGAGTGATGGTGAAGGTGCTGCCTTGACCTAGGGTGCTTTGGACATCGATGCGGCCATGGTGGAGGTCGATGATTTTTTTGACCATGCTTAGGCCCAGACCATTGCCTTCGGTGGCGTGGGAGGTGTCGCCTTGATAGAATTTTTCGAAGATGTGGCGGCAGGTTTGCTCTGTCATGCCGCAACCAGAATCAGAGACTGAAACGCGAACTTCATTGCCAAATTTCTTGAGTGAGATGCCAATTAGGCCATCGTTTTCGGTGAATTTGATGGCGTTAGAGAGAAGATTGTTCCAAACGATGCCAAGAAGTTCCTTATCTGCATTAATGAGAATGTAGTCGTCGATGTTGGCATTGATGGTCAGGTTTTTTTCTTCTAATTTGGCATCGAAGGAGAGGATGCAGTCGACAAGTTGGTTAGAGAGGTTAAAGGTTTCGCGATTGCTGTTAATTTGTTGGTGCTCGATTTTGTTCAGGCGTAGGATGTTGGTTATCAGTGTGGAGAGATTATGAACTGATTTCATGATGGTTTGGATGTGCTGCTGGCGAAGTTCATCTGAAATGCTGGGGTCTTGAAGTATTTCACAGTAGGCACCAATTGTGGAAAGTGGGGATTTGAGTTCGTGAGAAACGTTAGATATGAAATCTGTTCTAAGCATTTCTGTGTTAGAAAGTTCCTGAGCCATAGTGTTGATGCCCAAAATTATTGGATTGTAAACGCGGGCGCGGCCTATGTCGTTGTAGGGTTGAATTCGATATAAGAAGTCGCCGCCAGATATGGCGTTAACTCCCTTGAGAATGCGCTGAACTGGTCGAGTTTCGAAATAAAAGCGGCGGACGATGTCTTGGATGGAAAGTATTAGGCTAAGGAGGAATACATTAAGAAAAACAATGAGGGCTCTTTCTCGAAGTAGGTCTTCTACATTGGCGCCGTGAAACATCAAAATCATGCTACAGGTTATAACGAACGAGCACATGGTAAAGAAAATTAGAAAGCGAAGTAATAGGTAAATAATATTAGTTTTTTTCATATGCGTAGTTATGGTCCTTGTGGTGTGCCTTTATGCGTTTCGGTCATTGAATTGGGCAGTGAAGTGGTCAGTTGAGTGTCCAGTGAATTGGCCAGTGAATTGGCCAGTGAATTGGGGCACTTTATCCCTGCCTTAGCACGGCCTTATACCCAAGACCATGGACAGTTTGAATTTCAAAATCGTCACAAATTGAAAACTTTTCCCGAATCTTGGTTATGTAAACGTCCACTGTTCTGGGTCCGGAAGCTGAATCAATATCCCAAAACTCATCCATCAATTGCTGACGAGAAAAAGTTTTCTTAGGATAAGAGAGCATTTTGAAAACAATGTTAAATTCGCGCTGGGTCAGAGGAACTTCCTTTCCGTCAACGTAGGCGGCATGCTCGTCACTATCTAGAATGGTCTTTCCAATTTCAATGCGCTTAGAATTGGCAATACCTGCACGTCGAAGCAGAGCGCGAATTCGCATCGATAACTCCTCAAAATCTATTGGCTTAACAAGATAGTCATCAATTCCCGCAGAAAAGCCCTTGTGTTTGGCCCCAATGTCATCTCTTGCCGAGATAAACAGTAACGGGACATTGGCATTCAAAGATCTAACCTGCTCGGCAAACTGAAACCCATTGGTCCCGGGCATCATAATGTCGCTGATAATCAGGTCAAAAACCGTCTTGTACATCAAATCGTATGCATCATTGGCCGTCGTAGCAGTTTGCACATCAAAGCCATCACGAACTAGATAGGACCTTAGGGCTCTAAGAAAATCCTTATCATCATCCAAAATAAGCACATTAAACATCTTGGGACCTTCCTCCTCTTAAAATTCTCTCACTTTCGGAACTTCTTACCAGTCGTACACCCACCATCGCAAAGAATATCCACGCCCGCAAGATAGCCATTGCGCTGGTCCGCAACGGTCGCAATGGCATAGCCAAGTTCCTCAACCTTCCCCATACGCTGCTCGGCTCCATATTTCAACATAAAGGAGCCGGCCTCCTTTTCCAAATTGCCCATATCCGTCGCAATCAGACCTGGACTAAGCGAGCACACTCGAATCCCCTTAGGGCCCAACTCACACGCCGACTTCTGGGCGTACCAAATAACAAAATTCTTGGACAACGAATAGGCGAACCCCGCCCTCTGGTACGGATTCCGCGGCAAATTCGCCTTTTTGAGCATCTTCCTCAAAAACCTCCCCTCGTCCACCTCCGCCAAGGCATACACCTTCTCATTAATAAGGAACTTGGGCAAAACATAGGCCGAGTTCGATGAGATGTCCAAAATGACGCTCCCTCTGCTCATTACTTTAGCAAATTCCTGGTTGACGTAAACAGTCCCAAGCGCATTAACTCTAAGAAGTTTTTCACCCGTTGCCATTGCGGGGGAAAGCCCTGCTGCATTGATGACATTTTTGACTGTTCCTAGGCTTGCTGCATACTGCGCCAACGCCTTAACACTTTCTCTATCAGATGTGTCGCATGCGTGAGCATGGGCTTGAAATCCCAACTCTTCAAGTTCTTTTACGGCTTTTTCCAGTTTTGCAACTGTTCTTCCAGCCAAAACAATGACTTTGCTTTTGTCCATAAACTTGGCTGCAGCAAGTCCCATTCCGCTCCCGCCTCCAGTAATCACACAAACTTCTTTCATAGCGATTCTCCTTAATATTCATGATTCTGTTGGAGATGCTACAGAACAAATGTTTACGAATTGTTAAGGTTTATTTCGATATATATAAATTTTTCTGTCTGCCCACCTACATGGTCAAGATTTCCAATTCCATACAAATGCTCTTAAATTAATTGTATAAATAGTAACCCTAAATTGCATTTTACCTAGCAACATGGAAAGGACTAAATGCCCAAAACTTAAGCGTTTTACCATATTACGTAGACTTTCTAGCCGTAACAAAGGAAAACACCGAAATCATTATAATCCCAACACTTATTGCACAACTGGTAATCACCGACAAATTAAGCATATCACCTGAAACACCTCCATCATTTACCACAATTAAGGTGTTTTGCAAAACAAGTATTGCAAACAAGGTGTCAATAAGTTGAACAGCTCTTAGGACCTTTACCATAACATCATCATGCCTTCTAGCCTTAACAAAGGAACGAATTGAAATAACAATCCTATACGTAGTGTAAGCAGCCGATGCAATTGCTGGAACCAGTCCCCACTGGTAAACTCTATCTCCTCTAAGCATTGCCAAAATAGGAACAAAAAGAGATAAGTCCATTCCAAATAATAGAATGTGTGATACAAGTACAACTAGATGCCTTTTTTTATCTGCCTCAATTTCTGACATATTAATGCTTTTCTTTTGGTACATAACAATCATCAACCTAATAACCATCAAGATTGCATAATATATAGCCACAGAGCCATGCCAAATAGACCCATATCTTAGACCCATAAAAGCATTAAACACAATAAAGGCAAGATTCAGAGCGGACGAAACCCCTGCTGATACAAATGTCTTAAAACCATAGTCAGACTTCCAGGATTTAAAATATTCTTTTAAAATTTCTCTCACAGGTGGCATCTTCATTCCATTCTATCTTCGAATTAGACACTTTAATTAATACTCGCGTCAAAGTTAATAAAGGCACCCCCTTTGGTAGGTGCTTTAGATATGGGTTACTAGTTGCATCGCAACCTTTTACCCATAGTCCCCAACCCAGTCTTACTCAAAACCAAGCAAAAATTCTATGCAAAACTTCAACTTTCGCTCAATTTCCTAAGAGCCTTGCGAAATTGGACAAAAAACAAAATTGCCGTAAAGGTAACTGCAATAGTGTCAGCCACGGGTTCTGCCATGTAAACACCAATCGCTGGGTCGCTAACAATATGTGGCATAATGTAAATTAATGGAATCAGAAGAACAAATTTTCGTACAACAGCAACAATTATTGAGCACAAGGCATACCCAATAGAAACAAATGTTAGTTGTGCCGAAATTTGCACTCCAAAAAGGAACATTGCACCACAGTAAATACGCAAAACTGGAACAGTGTAATCTAGCAACTGTTTATCAGGAGAGAAAATACCCGCAAATAGCCTAGGAGCCGCCATTACTGCAACAAACAATACAACCGAATATATCAAACAAATTTTAAGAAGTAATTGAAACGTTTCCCTAACTCTATCAGCGTTCTTGGCCCCATAATTGTAGCTTGAAATAGGCTGAGCTCCTTGCCCAATACCCTGCATTGGTAGCATGGCAAATTGCATAATGCTAGTACAAATAGTCATTGCCCCAACTGCTATATCTCCACCATATTTCAACAGTGAAGAGTTAAAACATACGGCAATTATGCTTTCACTTGCTTGCATAATAAAAGTCGACAATCCAAGAAGCACACAAGGAACAATTACTTTTCCATTTATCGGAAGATACTCTTTTTTCAAGTGCAGATGCGTCTTCTTTCCCGTTAAAAAAAGGATACACCAAATGCAAGATATCGACTGTGAAATAATTGTTGCAAGTGCCGCTCCCTTCACGCCCATGCCAAAAACATAGATAAATACAGGATCAAGAATGATGTTTGTAACAGCACCGATAAGAACAGTAAGCATTCCTGTCTTCGCAAACCCTTGTGCCGTAATAAACATATTCAGCCCAAGTGTCATTTGCACAAAAATCGTACCAACTGCATAAATATTCATGTACGAGACAGCATAGTCAATCGTATTCTCGCTTGCTCCAAAAACTAGGAGCAATCTCCGATTAAAGACAAGCAGGATTACAGTCAATATTACGGAAATAATTGCTAGAAGCGAAAAACAGTTTCCAAGTATGTGCTCAGCCTCCTGGTCTTCTTTTTTCCCCATATAAATCGAGGCCCTTGGTGCCCCACCCGAAGTAACCAATGCCGCAAAAGCTGAAACAATCATAATAATGGGCAGACAAACACCTACCCCCGTTAACGCAAGGGCCCCGTTTCCTGGCATGTGTCCTATATAAATGCGGTCAACAATATTGTAAAGCATATTAATCAGTTGAGCCGCAACTGTAGGAACAGATAGCTTTAACATCAATTTTTTAACAGGTTCTGTCCCAAGGAATTCTTTATCTTCGCTCATCTTACGTCCTCACTTAATGCACAGCACAAGTTTTTCTTGTCAATTTCAATTTACCCTGTATTTTCTATCGGATGATATCCCGAAACACCGCTTTTGTGTAGCCAGTCCTATTCAAACCATGCCCTTGCTCCAAATATCATCATAAATTAAAACCAATATCATTGCATTAACTGACTGTTCAACTTGATCTTTTATTTGCCTTTAATCAACCATTTTGTTGCCAAAATGACCAGATGACAGGTATTTCTTTTTACTATTCACAGCCAATTATTCCTTCTGCACTAAAGGTAGCCTAGTTTGAGTGCAATTAATCAGAAATAGGTACTTTTATGGACATGACTTAAATGTCAAGGTGAAAATGTAGCAAAAATGTTGGGTCTTGACTGCTTAGTTGGCCTTTGTTTTCCCAAAATTTCATTTTTTCAATTTTTGGGAACGTTTTTGTTCCCAGAATTCAGTTTTTTCAAATTCAGGGAAAGAAACACCTCCAAAGTCAGGCAAAAAGCCTGTTTGAACAGCTAAAATCGGTCAAAATTGCCTATTTTGACTGCTAGTTGGCCTCCTCTTTCCCAGAATTCAATTTTTTTTCATTTCTAGGAACGTTTTTGTTCCCAGAATTCTGATTTTTCAAATTCTGGGAAAGAAACACATCCAAAGCCAGGCAAAAAGCCTGTTTTAACAGCTAAAATCGGTCAAAACAGCCTATTTTGGCTGCTAGTTGGCCTTCTTTTTCCCAGAATTTCATTTTTTTTAATTTCTAGGAACATTTTTGTTCCCAAAATTCTAATTTTTTAAATTCTGGGAAAGAAATAATTCCGTAGTAGTGTAAAACTTAATGTGGCGACAAAACAGGCATTAAGTAGCACATGTAGGACTGACATCATTGGTAAACTGGCTGTAAATAGTAATCATTTCTCGGTCTTGAAAAAAAATTTAAAAATCTTTGGTAAAAAATCGAAGGTTTTAGACAGTTTGGTTGTAAAGGAATGTAAAGGAGAGGCAATGATATGCTCATTAAAAATTTAAAGGAACGGAAAAGGGAATTGGAAAATTTAATAACTCAAATACAAACTTGGTTTTCTAAGGTACCCAATATGAGACTTCGATTTTCGCATGGGGCATATTACATTATCAAGGATGACAATGATGCCATGGGAGTTAGAACTGAGGACAAAAATGTTATTCGAACAGCTGCACAGAGGCAGTACTGCTTAAAGGTCCTAAAGATTGCAGAAGAAGAACTAAAAAAAATCGATAAGTTTTTGGAATTTGAAGAAAAAGAGCCCTTGGGCTTGGTCTATTCAAATTTAAGCAAGAATAGACAAGGGTTAGTAACTCCTTTTGAAATGACTATCCAAGAAAGCATCTCCGCATGGCTTTCAAAGAAAGAAGCAAGCCTTCCGATAAGACCAGGAGACCGTCTAATCAAGACACGACGAGGCGATATGGTTCGCTCCTCCGCAGAAATGAAAATTGCAGATGCACTGTTTAGGGCTGACATCCCATATAAGACAGATGTAACTATTATTACAAAGGAGAATAGATTTTACAGTGTAGACTTTGAAATCAAAAGTCCTAGTACTGGGAAAATATATTATTGGGAACATCTTGGGATGATGGACAAAGATTTTTACATTGGAAAGGCAATAGAAAAACTAACTGACTATTCTAGGGTTGGTATCGTTTGCGGAAAGAACTTGATTTTGACATTAGAAGACGAGCAACACAAGATAGATGAAGAAATAATTCGAAAGATAGTCAAAGAGGTACTTGCATAGTACCTCTTTATACACTCTTTTTCCCAATATTCATTTTTTCAATTTCTGGGAAAGGCACCTTCTCAACATGGTTTGAAAAGCCCATTTTCACTGTCAAGCTATGCAAAATGTGGTCAAGACAGTAGTTTGGACGTTGCCAAAATCCTCGCCGCGCAGACCTCTAGGTCTGAGCGGCTGAGTTTGCCAGAGTCAAGCGCGGTTAGGATGGCTGAAACGTCTGAAGTAGAACCGGGCATGATTAGGTCATTGCCGGCATGGATGCAGAGAGCGGGGTCGCTGGGCCCGTTCTTACCCGCGTTGAATTGACCGCTAGTTGTGCTCCAATCGGTCATCACCATACCGCGATAATCCCACTGGTTTCGAAGGATGTCTGTCAAAAGTTCGTGGAGGTTGGCCGAGTGGGTGCCGTTGATTAGGTTGTAGGATGTCATTAGCAGGGCGGGCGCGGCTTGTTTGATGCAAATTTCGAAGCCTTTTAGGTAAATTTCACGCAACGCACGTTGGGATACCACGCTGTTCGAGCCGTAGCGGTTGGTCTCTTGGTTGTTGCAGGCAAAATGCTTGATGGTCACGGCACACTTGTCATGACGCTGCACGCCTCGGGTCACCGCCGCCGCTGCCTGACCAGAAATCACTGGGTCCTCTGAAAAATACTCGAAATTTCGGCCGCAAAGCACGCTTCGATGGATGTTCAGTGCCGGCGCCAGCCAGACATTCGCGCCAAAAAGCTGCATCTCCTCTGCCACTATGTCCCCGCACGACTCTTGCACCTCGGAATTCCAACTCTGTGCCAGAGCTGTCCCGATTGGAATTGCGCTAGCGTAATGGTAATAAACTGTGCTAGACTTGGCCTTTTCAGCCTTCTGTTCCAGCGCCCTCACAACAATCTGCCGAATCGACGCAGGCAACAGTCCCAAAATGCTCCCAAACGCGTCCGCGTCCACAATGTCTTGCCCAACATCCGTCATTACATATTTCGTGGCAACTCTCAGCCCCGCAGGACCATCGGCCATTACCAAGGCCCCGTACCCCTTTTCCTCAACCAAGGTCGAGGTCTGACCGGCCTGTCCAGCCAACTTGGCATCTGCCTCACCTAAGATGGCGCTAAGACCCTGTCCATCGCCGTGTTTCCCAACACAAATTGTTGCCAACTCTTTATCTGTAAAGTCTTTAACACATGGTAGTTCCAACTTAGGGGCATTGACTCTGCCTCTTTCATAGTGTCCAATATTCTTCAGTCTCTCCGCATTAACATGCACAACTGGTAGGTTGTTTGATACATTTGCATCTTCTGCTGCACTTGGTACAACTGCAGTATCGGGCTTCCATGGAACAAGGTCCCAATTTGGGAAACAATGGCCTAGTTTTTGAGTTTGCACCTCAGAATCAAGGCGTATTACGCCAACTGGGCTATCGTTTATACTTATTATGTAGCTACCAGATTCCAGTAGCCAGGCATCATTTTCAGTATCCCAGCTTGCCATGTTCTCTAAATTGAGTTTCACTGTAAGGCTTTGGCTTTCGCCTGGGAGTAACTCTTTTGTCTTTTCATAGGCTCCAAGTTCACGAAGCGGCTTCACTAGTTTGCCTTGCGGTGCGCTGTAGTATAGTTGCACTACTTCTTTTCCTGCAAAACTGCCTATGTTTGAAACTGTCACTTGGACATTTGCCGTATTGTCTTTCACCTCAAAACTGTCAGTTTTGATTGTGAAATCTGTATAACCAAGACCGAAGCCAAACGGAAATAGTGGCTTTACATTCACTGCATCGAAGTATCGATAGCCAACAAAAATGTCCTCTAGATATCGTGTCTCATCTATTTCTCCAAAGTCACCGATTTTGCAATAATCCTCTGCCTTTGCCCAAGTTGTGGTCAGTTTTCCCGACGGGTAGGCCTTACCTAAAAGAACATCTGCAAGAGCATCTCCAGTTACTGTCCCAAGCTGGCTTAAAACTAAAATATTTTGGACACTGTCCAAAACTGGGCTTATATCAACTGGACCGCCTACGTTCAAAACAAGCATGAATTTTTTGTAGTGTTCTGCACAATGTAAGATATCGCCTATTTCCTCTTCTGTTAGCATCAAATCACCAGCGGTGGAGGTGCGGTCAGCGCCCTCGCCTGAATTACGAGCAATTACGTAAAGGCAGCATTCCCCGGCAGCGTCCAGCGTTTTGGTCGAATCCGAATTGGGCATGTTCTTCAAATCAGACGTGACCTGAGTATCGGGCGTGGGTTGTTTGTCAAGCCAGGCCTTGGAAGTGATGTTAAAGCCTGCGTTTTCAAGGCCTTCTTCGACAGTTGTGTAGTGCCGGACATTTACACCACCAGACCCAGTGCCACCCTTGATTGTACCTCGAGCCCCGTTCCCATAAAGTGCTATATCACAAGGTTTAGCAAGTGGGAAAAATCCATCTTTTCTCAAAAGAACCATGCACTCCGGTGCAAGAGCACGCAACTTTGCAAGATGCTCGCGCTCAAAAGACTGAATCTCATTGCTTGAAATTTGTACCATACTACCTCTAAATTTCGCCTTTTGCCTGCTATTGCCTTTGCTTGGCCTTGGCTTACTTTCATTTTTTTTATTAGCTTTTTGCTAGTTTCTTATCGGTTTGGACCCTCACTAGGGCAAAGTTGGACCAATTTTGGCCACCATTTTCATAATACCATCAAACGCTAAAATGGTAAGACCATTTTTTACTCAATTTTCAATTCTTTGAAATATTTCTATCTGCCTTGAAAGCCAGTAATCTAGCACCATAAAAGAAAAAGCCCTTGTAATCATCGCGACCATGTTCTGGGAATATTTTAGACACTTCTTTATGAGCAACTTAGTTTTAGTAAACTTGAACAGAAATAATTGCCCTAAGGGTCCACCACAATTTTAAGGTGGACCAAAGTCGTTTAAAATGGATAGTTATTTTCAACTTGGCTGCTTATTTGGCCTTTGCGTTTCTCTACTAATCCGCAGATTCGCATCTAAGCTACACCTTACCTACCAAATTTAATCTCAATATCTCCAGTGCCAGTATGAATCTCGCAAGGACCACCGGTTGTAGACATTGGCACCTTAATATCGCCAATCTGGCTCTGTGCAAATATTATTTTTTCTGAAAGAAGAGTCCCAGAAACATCGCCAATATCTGTCTCTATATAGATTGAAGATCCATCACAGCCATTTAAAATCACAGACCCAGTTTCAGTCGTAACCAAGAACCTTCCAGAAGTAATAACATTTTCTAATCTAACATCTCCAATCTCAGCTTCAACATTTAGACTTGTAGCCTTTACATCCTTTAGCGTAATATCTCCAGTTGAAGACTCAACTTGTATATTCCCATCTGTTTTAATACCCTCTAGGTTCACATCTCCAATATTGGTATTTATTTCAAGCAAATCAGAGGCAACAGCCTTGCAATATACGCTCCCCACATCACAGGAAATATCAATTTTACGAAAATTCAATGACTCTGGAACCTCAACATCACCTACAGATGTTTCAATCTCCAAAATATCATAAGAACTCTTAGGCAGATAAACATTAACTACACCGCTACGAGTATTGAAATCAACTACTGAATCGTACCACCTTCTATTATCTTGTGACTCAATAACTAACAATCCATTCTCAACCCTAACTTGGTAACTTTCGTCTTTAGACTCCTGACACTCAACCCTGCATGTACCATCATAGGACAGATTAAAAAGAACTTTTGCTTCTGAAGCATCAATTTTTATCCGATTAAAATCTTCTTTAATCTCATAGGAATTAGTCCTATACTCTCTGATGCTGATTTTTGAAAAATCAAAGCCCATTGCAGCAAAAGCCGCCAAAAATACCAAAGCTCCTACAACCACAAGAATCACAGCAGCAATTATCCATTTTTTAGCATGTATATTCATTATTTTGTCCCTCTTCTTTTAACGCTTATACTTTCCATCACGACAACACCTAAAACCTATCTTCTTGCCCAAATCCACTTAACTCAGGTCCGTTTAACTCTCACCCTTTTTTCCTACAAACGAAAGCTTAATCTTAAGCAAAATCCTCTTTGAAAGCACAAACGCCCCTTTAGTCGCATACTTACAAACAAAGAACATCAAAATCGCCACACCAGATGCTACAAGCGCCATCCCCAAAAGTGCAATGAAGCCCAAAATATTTCCATGAAACAGATAAACAAACATAGTAACCTAAAAGTCGTGTAATATGTACTCAAAACATCATAATGACGGAATCCCTAA
>X301_European_Hare__coassemble_1358_pt1 | contig 13036 bp, 8 predicted proteins | sample X301_European_Hare__metabat2_high_PE_015 | metagenome-assembled genome bin X301_European_Hare
ATATCTGTAAAGGAATTATCTTCTGTTTTTCATTAGTAAGCTGTCAAACTTAGGTTATTATAAGTTGCTTTGATTTTGTAGTTTAGGGTTTTGAAATCTCCAATTCAAGGGCTGTGGTGAGTCCATTGATTGGCTAGGAGGTCCCCGTTTGTTCTATGGGATAGTAAAAGAGGTGATTTGATGAAGGGTAAAAGGGGCGCTTAGGGTTGGGTCCAAGCGGCAGTTTCTGATTGGAGCCAGGATTCCCAGGCGGCAAAGCCCTCGCCTGTCTTGGCGGAGACGGGGAAGATTTGGATGGAGGGGTTGCGCATTTTGGCGTATGAGACGACCTTGTCCATGTCGAAGTCGAAGTAGGGGAGCACGTCGATTTTGTTGATGATGAGGGCCTGGCAGACTTGGAACATCAGGGGGTATTTGAGGGGTTTGTCGTGGCCTTCGGGGACGGAGAGGATGGCGACGTTGCGGCTGGCGCCGGTGTCGAATTCGGCGGGGCAGACGAGGTTTCCGACGTTTTCTAGGATGACAAGGTCGAAGTTTTCGGCACCGATTTCGCGCAGGCCTTGCTCTGCCATGCCCGCGTCGAGGTGGCACATGCCGCCAGTGTGGATTTGGATGGCCTGGGCGCCGGTGGCGGAGATGGCCTCTGCGTCAACGGTGGCGTCGATGTCGGCCTCCATGACGGCGATGGAGAGTTTGTCTTTTAGGTCGGTGATGGTCCTTTTTAGGGTGGTGGTTTTGCCGGCGCCGGGAGAGCTCATTAGGTTGATGAAAAAGGTTTTCTTTTCTTTCATTTCCTTGCGAATTCGATCTGCCTGAGCATTGTTGTCAGCAAAAACGCTTTGTTTGACTTCGATAACGCGTACTTTATCCATGTTGGTCTCCTTGGTTGTTATTTGGGAAGCGGCAGGTGCGGCCGTACTGGGTTATGGGTGGCGGAGGAAATTTCGCCAATTTTGCCAAATTGTAGAATCAGCGCTTTCCTCCGCCAACTTTTTAGTTTATTGAAACACCCCGCTTCTGCATGATGTATTAAGCTTCCTTATTCTTTTTGCTGCCAAACTTAATGTGAATGGCCTGCTTAAGAGCGTAAGGAAGAATTTCCTTTAGCTTATCTTCGGAGGGAACCATGTGAGTGCACTCTGGGCGGTCGCGGTGTAGGGTGATAGCGCCAAAGGCACACTTAGTGGTGCAAACACCACAGCCGATACACCTGTTCGGGTCAACAACGCACACACCGCAGCCAAGGCAGCGAGCAGTTTCCTTTTTGACTTGCGCTTCGGTGAATGGGATGCGTTCGTCTTTGAAAGTTTTGCGAAGAGCATTGTTGTAACCAACGCGCTGGCGAGGAGTGTTGTCGAAGGTAGCTTCGTCGATTTTGATATCAGACTTGTTAAGCTCAACAAAGTGGTTGGGGTTGCGGCCGATGGTCAGGCTAGAGTGTGGCTGCACATAGCGGTGTAGGCTAATAGCACCCTGGTGCCCTGCGGCAATAGCATCGATGACAAACTTCTGGCCAGTGTAAACATCGCCGCCGACGAAGATGTCGGGCTCTGCGGTTTGGTAGGTGACAGGGTCTGCCTTGGCAGTGCCATTGCGGTTAAATTCGACCTTGGTGCCGGCAAGAAGGTTTTTCCATTCGACGCGCTGGCCAATACAGTAGAGAACCACATCACACTCAGCGCTTTCTTTTTGATTATCGTCAAAAACAGGAGCAAAACGGCCCTCGGCGTTTTTAACAGAAAGACACTTGTGGAAGTTGATGCCGGCGCACTTGCCATCTTTTTCGATGATGTCGGTCTGGCCCCAGCCTGCGTGGATGGTGATGCCATCACGCTCGCATTCCGAGCGGTCCTCTTCGCCCATTGGCATTTCATCGTAACTCTCTAGACAGTACATAGTTACACTTTCAACACCAGTGCAGCGAACGGCAGTTCTAGCAACATCGGCTGCGATGTTACCACCGCCAATTACAACAACCTTGCCAGAGAGGGAGTGTTTGCCATCAAGGTTGACAGAGCGCATAAAGTCAATACCAGAAGTGACGCCGGGAAGGTTGTCGCCTGGGACACCTAGCTTGCCGCCGGACTGAAGACCTACGGCAACATAGAAGCCCTTGTAACCCTGCTCACGAAGCTGAGCAATAGTTACATCCTTGCCAACTTCTACGCCGCAGCGAAATTCAACACCCATTTCTTTTAGGATATCAATTTCAGCATCGACAATTTCTTTTTCCAAACGGAAACTAGGGATACCTGTGGTAAGCATGCCACCTGGTTTGGACTCGCGCTCAAAGACAGTGGGCTTGTAACCTTTTTCTGCAAGATAGTAGGCACAGCTCATGCCGGCAGGGCCTGCGCCGATAATGGCAATCTTTTCGTCAAACTCGCCCTGGACCTTGGGGACTACCTTGGGTGGGATAAAGCGAGTTTTGGCATCCAAATCCTGTTTTGCGATAAAGCGCTTTACCTCATCAATGGCAACGGCCTGGTCAACGGTGCCGCGGGTGCAGGCATCTTCACAGCGGCGGTTACAAATGCTACCGCAAACAGCAGGGAAGGGGTTTTCTCGCCTAATCAGCTGCAGAGCTTCGGTGTACTTACCTTGGGCTGCAAGTTTAAGATAGCCCTGAACAGCAATGTGAGCAGGACATGCAGTCTTACAGGGGGCTGTGCCGCTTTCGTGTGAGTTAATGCGGTTCTTGTCCCGATAATCTACGGTCCACATTTGCTCTCCCCAAAATTGCTCACTTGGTAGTACCTGTCTTGGGTACTTGACCTGGCTCCCGTCCGCCTTGCAAAGCTTCTGGCCCAGCTTCAACGCGCCGGCAGGGCAATGCTCCACACAACGACCACAGGCCACGCACTTCTCTTTCTCCACGTGGGACACGTACGCTGATCTAGACATATTGGGCGTGTTAAAAAGCTGGCTGGTCCGAAGGGCGTAACACACGTTAACATTGCAATTACAAATGGCAAAAATCTTGTTCGCACCATCGATGTTTGTAATCTGGTGAACAAACCCATTATCCTCCGCCTTCTTAAAAATGGCCAAGGCCTCTTCTCGGGTAATGTATCGGCCGCCCTTTCCGGTCTCTACAACGTAATCGGCCATGTCGCCGACCGCAATGCACCAATCCATCACATCATCCGCACATCCCTCATCATATGTCTGTCGAGACCTTCGGCATGAGCAAGGGCTAGCGGCATACTTGCCATCATATTTGTCCAACCAGTGGGAGATGTGCTCTAGAGAGACTGACTGGTCTTCCATTTCAATAGCCGTTTCTACAGGAATAACGTGCATTCCAATGCCTGCACCTCCTGGTGGGACCATCGGTGTAACCTTGGTCAGTGGCAGAAAGCTCATTCGCTCAAAGAAGCGCCCCATTTCTGGGTGAGGGCCAATAACACCCTCGTTCATGTTGGTAAACTCTGCACTTCCGGGAACATACATGGGCAGTACCCAGCGCTTTTCATGCTGAGGGTTCTTGCCGTCTAGATTTTCCCAGTTGTACTCCAGTATGCCAAGCCAGCTTAGGTGGTCCAGCATCTTCTCTAGCTTTTTTTCTTCAATTCCAGTTAGCTTTTGAATTTGCTTAAATGTTTTAGGCTTGCGCACACCCAACTTTATGGCGAACTCTGCCTCTTCATCTGTCAGTAGGGCAGACAGTGCCCAGTACTCTGGGTCATCTTTTGTAATCTTTTTTAGCCCAAGTTTCTGGGGAATACGGTCAGTAATGCATTTGCCTAGTTTTGCAATGCTTTCGCGGAAGGGCTCTTCCCTCTCAATCTTATTGGGATTGGGATCATGGATATCAGCCATATTTCTCTCCTTATTTTTTCTCCTTAATATTTGTGTGGCAGGGTACCTTACAATCTGGCAAGCAGGTGTGCACCTGATTGCCAGTTGCTTTGCCGTCACAGAGGTTGTGGCGGCAAAACTATATTACTTTACGGACTGCATTTCTGCGCGAGCCATGGCTTCCTTAAAGTCAGGAGAGTCGACAAAGACCTCGGACTTGTAGGGGTTGATGTGGCGTGCGCGTGCGCGTTTGATGATGAGGAGCAATGCAGCGCAGTTGATCAGGATGGATAGCACGGCCACGACGCCCTGAGCGGTTGGGTTTGCCAGTGTGGGGTGGATTGTGGGATCCATGAAGCCGTCAGCGTACAGGCTGGACAGGGTGGTGAAGCGGCTGTGGTCCTGGAAGAGTGGGAAGACCTGGGCGAACATGCACCATGTAGCCAGTGTGTTGGCGCGGTTCTGAATCCAGCCGCCTTTGTTCCAGAAGAAGGCTGCTGTGGTTGGGGCCAGAAGCAGTGCCAGGCCGCAGTACCATGAGTGGGTTGGCAGGTTCAGGTAGGTGTAGACGAAGTTCCAGATGTCGTAGGCTACGATATAGACCATTGTCATGTCAGGCCAGAGCATGTCGTCGTGTTTCTTGGATGAGTAGATTCCCCACCATCCTGTCATACAGAAGATGTTGATAATTCCAGCAATTCCGTTTGCCCAGTTCCACCATCCGCCGTAAAGCCATACGCCTTCACTGGATAGCCACCAGCGGCTTCCTGTTGTGGCAAGGGCGATAGACCCTTTGATTGCGTTCTCAAAGTCACTTGCAACTGCAATTAGGATGTTAATTGCAACAATGATGAATGGGAATGGCTTAAACCAGTCTTTTTTCCCTAGGCCGGTCTTATATTTAAGCATCATAAAGCCGATACATCCAATGCTTGCGGCATAGAGCTTTGCGTAATGGAACCAGCTGTTCATGTAAACGTAGGTTGGGTTGTTCAGTGCCCACTGGGCTCCCATGGCTGCGCCAACGTAGATTGCGATAAAATATACTGTTAGTGCACCCAGTATGCCTACGAAGAAGCCGTAACCGCCGAGTTTAGACCGGCGCTGGATTTCATTGGTAATAATCAGGCCTAGAAATACTAGCACCCAACCTACCACTTGATAGATGGAATTGCTTCCATATACTTGGAATAGCATGTTTTTTCCTCCTCGCAAATTTCTTTTTCGCATTGCTAGTTCTTGTAGCGTTGCTACTGTGGTAGCTGGCGCCATGCTTGATTTTTTGGCTTGGCTAGAATGACTAGCATTGCTGGTGAAAATTGCACGAACATCGTATTCCTTATTATTAAAAAATTGAATAGTTACCCCCTTGCTTCATAGCGGTTTTCTAGCAAATTTTTAGGAATTATTTGTTCACTTTATTCAACATAATTTAACTCTTCGGATGTCCTGAGGGGCTCTAGAGGTTGCGGTAGCTGAGGAGTTTGTTTTTGAGGAGCTTTTCGAAGTTGTGGGTGGCGCGCTTGTCACTGGGTGTGCGGGCAATGGCGAAGGTATAGCGCTCGATATCGTGGAAACAGAGTTTGTAGTGTTTGCCGTAGTCTGTGACTGTAAAGTGGGTGGAGGCGGTGCGTTTGCCTTCCTCGCTGGAGTTGCGGAACGAGGCCGCTGTTTTTTCTATGAATTTTTCAAGGTTTTGGTATGCGCTTTCGTTCTGAAGGGTGTTGGAGGCGGAGACGGAGGTAAGTATGTCATAGCTTGCGTTGCCAGCAGTGGAGGATAGGTAATAGGTGATGGTTTTTAGCAGAAAGTCGTGAAATTCGAAGGGGTAGAATTCCACGATGCCGGGTATGGAGATACTGATGGATGAAATGGCTTCTGGTTTTGGTTTGGTCTTTAAGGCGTCAGCTTGGGCTTTCTGGAGGCGAAGCTGGGCCTCCAGTTCTTCGTTGCGGTAGAAGGACCGCTCGAAATGGGTGTCTAAGGTAGTTTTGATTTTGGTCTGGTCCTCGATGACGCTTTGGGACTTGTTCAGAATGGAAACAAGTTCGGAGTATTTGGGAGAAGAGGGGAGGTCTGGAAGGGATGTGGGGGTAAAGTCTGGGATGTTTGGGCCTTTGGCTTCAGGTGTGGGTGAATCTTCTAGGGGCGTGGGGTTGTCAGGAAAATAGAGGTTTGTGAGTAACTCTTGGCGACGGGAACCATCGATTCCGGGGTTAGTTATAAGGGTGTATTTTAAGGCAGATTTGATGGCGTCAATGACCTCGGTCTTTTGGAAGGTGGGAGGGTAGTAGATGGTGGCGGTGAGGTCGGTGGAGGACGGGGTGTCGGTGGAGGTGAGTTTTGCGAGGTTGTTGCTGGTTTCGAGGGTGCGGATGGTGGTGCGAAGTTCTGTGTTTTGGGTTTCGATTTGGCGGATGTCGGTGGTGACGGCTTGGAGTTGGGCATCGAGAGAGGCTTTTTGTTTTTTGGCGCGACGGATGTTGTGCACAAGTTCGCCGAGTTGGCGGAAGGAGTGCCAGGCGCCGTCTTCGTAGATGGCGAGGGAGTTTTCTTTGGGGAGAATGACTTGGGTGTTGGTGTATTGGATGTTGTATTGGGCGATGTCTTTTTCGGAGTGGTCGCATAAGAGGTATGTGACGTCTTGGGAGATTGGGATGTTATCTAATTCCTTTGCATAGCAGGAAATCATGAGTGTTGGGGGAAGGGGGTTGACATTTAGGGAGAGGACGAAGTGATTGTTTATGTAGCCTTCTACGTATACTTTCCAGTGGTCTCCGATTCGGTTTGCGGAGTTGTGTAGTGATATTAGTTGGCGGAAATATTGTTCAGGGATTTCGCCATTGTGTCGTTTGTCATCGAATGCGCATATTGTGTATTTTTCTGATAATTTTAATCCTATTTGGTTGAATATTTTTGTTGAGTTAATTTGGTTGCGCACTAATTTGTTGTTAAGTATGTAGTAGTCTTTTTTTTCGTATACGTAGTGTGAGATTACGTTGTAGTTTTTGGCCATTGTGAAGAAGTCATCATATTCTATGTCGTCGTTAACGGGGTAGAGTTTGTCTACGCACTCGGAGTGTGTGACAATTCCTTCAGCGTTCATGCGAAGTAATATTTCTATTACTCCTGTGCCGAATAGGGAAATTAAACGCTTGACGGAGTTGGGTTTGGGGCTGGCCATGGGTTTCTGGGTCGGTTTTACTACCTTGTCTTTGTATTCTTGGTAGATGTCATTGAATGTTAAGGATTGAACTATTTCAAAGTATTCTTCGGTATCCACAAGGTAGTCATCATGGTCTTGTGATGTAGGGATGCTGTCTGATGTTTTACTAAGGATTTTATTTTTTTGTTTCATGGTGTATTTGTCACTTGGTATAAGTATTATTGAAACATTTTTGATTATAGCATGCAATAAGTTAGTGTAATTTTGAGTGAGTGGGTGTGGGGTTTTAGAGGTTGCGGTAGTTGATGAGTTTGTTTTTTAGGATGATTTCATAGTTTTTTGTAGCTTTTTTGTCGCTGGTGGTGCAACCAATGACGAAGGTGTAGCGGTTGTTGTCCTGAAAGCAGAGTTTGTTGTGTTTGCGATTTGTGGTGACTGTAAAGTGGAAGGCGGAGGACTAGGTAGTTGTTTTGTGATAATTCCATGGGAGAATGCTATTGAAGATAATGCTGTTGTAGAGGGCGATGTACTGAGTAAGGTTTAGGTTGTGGGTAAATGGCATTTTGGGTCTCCTTTTGTTGCAATAATCTATGTGGCTTTTTTAGTTGAACTGGCGGTTTTGGGCTGGCAGTTCTAGGGTAAAATAACCTGAGACATAGGAGGAGCAGGGTATTTTTCCATATCTTTACCAAGAAGTGGCATTTGCCTATACTCGAAGCAATATGTTGGGCGCGTTTATAAATTGTGGAGCCATCATTGTGGGCTCTGTGCTTGGGCTTCTGATTGGGAAGTATATAAAAGAAGTTGTATTCGCTTGTTGCGGACTTATCACACTTGTAATGGGGATTCAAATGGCAATTGTTACTGCCAATGCGCTCGGCCTATTGCTAGCCCTGTTGCTTGGTGGGGCGATTGGGTACTTGTTGAAGATTCAGGACAGAGTGTTGGCATTGGGGGAGAGGTTGGGAAAGGCCACGCATCATGGTGAGGGTGCGGATGTTGGAACGCAGAGGTTTGCAAAGGGATTTTTGGTTGCATCGGTGCTGTTCTGCTCGGGGGCCATGGCCGTGGTTGGGTCAATTCAGGCGGGAACGACAGGCGATTTGACCACAATTTTGATTAAATCTGTTATGGACGGGGCCATGGCGATAGTGTTTGCCTCGATTTACGGGGTTGGTGTGGCGTTTTCGTCCGTGTGTGTTTTGGTGTACCAAGCGTTTTTCACGCTTGCCGGCGGTTTTCTGCAACCGATTTTGGGCGAGTTTGGCATTAACGAACTTTCTGCGGAGGGTGGTGTCCTTTTGATGATGATTGGCTTTGATTTGCTGAGTATTCGGAGTTTTAAGACCGCCAACTTCCTGCCAGCGATGGTGTTTGCACCGATATTTGCACATTTACTTAGGGTGATTTTGTAGTTTTGACGCTGGTTTTTCTAACTGGTTTATAATACTGAAATGAGAGTAAAAAAATTGACATCTACTTTTTAGCAGATGTCAATTTTTGAGGTTCGCACCGCACCGCATTGCATTACTGTAGCTAATGATGTAGGTGGCGGCGAATCTAGTGGCGGTGGGCATCGGCCAGACATGTGTCGATGTCTGGGTTGAGGGGGACTGGGCAACTGCCGACGTTCCAGATTTGGCTGGCGTACTCGCGGATGGTTCGGTCCGATGAGAACTTGCCACTGGAGGCAACGTTTAGGATGGCCTTGCGGTTGAAAAGAGGGAAGTTGTCGCGATAAAGAGACAGAGCCTCTTGGTGCCGGTCGGCGTACATGCGTAGGTCAGCGAACAGGAAGTAGCGGTCGCCGTGTTCGAAAATGTCAGAGAAGAGTTGGTCGAAGACGTTGGGCTCGCCAACATTGAAGTGGTTCGAGCGGATTAGGGTGACCGCGTCGCGAATTTCTGCATCGGCGTTGATGAAGGTAAACGGGTCATAAGAACTGCGCATAGCGGCGATTTGGTCTTCGGTGTGGCCGAAAATAAAGACATTTTCATCACCGACTTCCTGCGCAATTTCAACGTTGGCGCCATCTAAGGTGCCAATAGTTAGGGCTCCGTTGAGCATAAACTTCATATTGCCAGTACCGCTAGCCTCTAGGCCGGCAGTAGAGATTTGCTCACTAAGATTAGTGGCGGGGATTACTTCCTCGGCCATGGTTACACGATAGTTGGGCATGAAGAAAACTTGAAGTTTCTTGTTGACGGAACGGTCGGCATTGATCATGTCAGCAAGGCAGTTGATGAACTTTATGGAGAGCTTGGCGTTGACATAGCCAGGAGCACTTTTGCCGCCGAAAAGGAAGGTGGTGGGCGGGAAGGACTGGTAGAAGTCGCGGTCATTCTTCAGGCGCTGGTAGATTAGGACAATGTTGAAAGCGTTAAGAAGCTGACGCTTGTACTCGTGGATGCGCTTAACTTGCACATCGAAAATCGAGTCTGGATTTAGGATAATTCCACAGTCGCGCTTAAGGAAATCTGCTGTGCGCTCTTTGTTAGAAACCTTAATTTGTGCAAATTTTTGGGCAAAAGCGCTGTCATCGGCAAAGGGCCGAATCTTAGCCAAAAGGTCAGTGTTGGTAATCCACTCAGGGCCAATAGCGTCAGTGATTAGGGAGGCTAGCTTTGGGTTGGCTGAAAGAAGCCAGCGACGCGGCGTAATGCCGTTGGTCTTGTTCTGGAACTTCTCTGGGTAGATTTTGTTGAACTCTGGGAACATGCTGTTCTTAAGAAGGTCGGTGTGTAACTGAGCCACACCATTGACGGCATGGCTTCCGATAATGGCCAAGTTGGCCATACGGACATTCTTGGGGTTGGACTCTTCTATGATACTAAGCTTGGAAATGGACTGATTGTCCATAGGGAAGTATGCCACTGCGTGGCGGATGAAACGAGCATTAATTTCGAAAATAATCTGCATGTGTCTAGGCAGTATTTCCTGCATCATAGGAACTGGCCACTTCTCTAGGGCTTCTGGCATTAGAGTGTGGTTTGTGTAACCCATGCACTGCTTTGTGATGTCCCAAGCTTGGTCCCATTCAAGGTTTTCTTGGTCAATAAGGATGCGCATCAGTTCAGCAATGGCAATTGAGGGGTGGGTGTCATTTAACTGGATGGCTGCGTACTTGGGAAGGTCTCGGAAGTTGCTACTTTGAGTCTTGAAGCGGCGGATAATATCAGCAAGAGAGCATGCTACAAAGAAGTATTGCTGCTGTAGGCGTAGAACCTTGCCCATGTATTGAGTGTCATTAGGATAAAGGACCTGGCTAATGTTCTCGGCCTTGACCTTGTCGCGAACGGCCTTGGTGTAGTCGCCTTCGTTGAATTCCGTGAAGCTGAAGTCCTCGACTGCTTTGGCGGACCAAAGGCGGAGGGTGTTGACCGTTTTGCCGCCGTAGCCAATGATGGGGGTGTCGTAGGCCATGCCGATAACTTGGTCGGTGTCGACCCATTTGAAGTTGTCGCGGCCGTTTTCACGAATGACTTCCACGCGGCCACCGAAGTTAACGGTGATTTTTAGGTCCGGCCGCACGATTTCCCAAGGGTTTCCGTCTCGGAGCCAGTTGTCTGGTTGCTCCAATTGGTACCCATCCTTGATTTGCTGGCGGAAGATTCCGTAGTTGTATCTTATTCCGTAGCCAAAAGATGGGATATCCAACGTGGCCATTGAATCCAAAAAACACGCCGCCAGCCGCCCAAGTCCGCCGTTGCCTAGGCCAGCGTCTGGCTCGACATCCGCCAACTCTTCGTACTTGTACCCCAAGTCGCGCAACGCCTGGCTCACTTCGTCCGCAAGGCCCATATTCGTGATGTTATTGGTCATCGCACGCCCCATCAGGAACTCTAGGGACAGGTAATACACCCGCTTCACGTTCTTGGCCATGTGCGTTTTTCGGGAAATGTCCCATTGGTGAATAATCCTATCACGGATCGAGAACGCTAGCGCATCGTACTTTCCTTGCAACGAGTTATGAAATACGTCTGCATCTAATGAGTATTTCAAATGCTCAGCAAAATCTCTTTTTATTGCCTGCGCTGTATAAGAAATTCTAGTATTTCCGTTCCACTCTTTTTCTTGAGTGCTTGCGGTTTCTTTTGTGCTTGTTTTTGCTTTTTTTGTTGTGCTTGCCGTGCTTGTGGTTTTTGTTGTTTTTGTTTTGGTAGCTAGTTTTGTGCTCTGGGCCATGTGCTGCCTCTTTCTGCTTTGACGTTTTTAACTTTGACTTTTTGTGCTTTTCGCCCAGTACTTGTCGCGAAGTTGCTTTTCGCTTGTCATGTGCGAAGTTTGCCTTTCAAGTTGTTATTTCTCAGGTAATTATTCCTAAAAAAATCAGTGCTCTTTATTCTTAACTTACAAGAATTTAAAACACCACGGGCGAGTATAACAAAAAAATGTGTGCCATTTCAATATATCTTTCAATCTCCATTATCCACAGTCCGGCTTAATACTTATTTTTAATGTGGCATTGTCCTTTTTCTTGTAATTAGGTTTTTAAGACTTATCCTACTGTGTGTTTGTGGAGGCAAAAGGAGCGGCTGTGTGAGTTTGGGGGAAACAATTTATTACGAAAAAAGGTGTAAATACAAGAAAATTCGTAATAAACAATCACTAAAACGTTTGACTTGTTGCAACTTGCATTGTAAACTTAGTACGAAAAAAGGTGTAAATACAAGAAAATTCGTAATACATTGAGATAGAATCTTTGTATCTTAGGTATCAATAGCGATACAAAATTTGGGGAAACTATGGAAATCAAAAGAGACATATATCTAAACAGACTAATTCGCCACGAAAAAAACGGCTTGATTAAAGTTATTACTGGTATTCGAAGATGTGGAAAATCCTACCTTCTTTTTAAACTATTCCATGATTATTTACTACAAAAAGGAGTCGCAGAAGACCATATTATAGAAGTAGCCCTAGATGACCGTACAAACAAGGAACTGCGCAATCCAGATTCTATGCTGAATTACCTAAAGGGAAAAATTCTTGATACTCAGACTTATTACATTATCCTAGATGAAGTTCAAATGATGGATGAATTCGAAGACGTTCTGAACAGTCTTTTGCATATTCAAAATGTTGATGTATATGTAACTGGCAGTAACTCAAAATTTCTATCCAGTGACGTCGTTACGGAGTTTCGTGGACGTGGAGACGAAATTCGTGTATACCCCCTGTCTTTTAGCGAATACGTTTCCGTCTATTCTGGAACACTCGATGATGCTTGGGATGACTATTGCTCCTATGGTGGCCTTCCTGTGATTCCTTCGTTGAACGCTACAGAAGATAAAGTTGATTATCTAATTTCTTTGTTTCAAAAAGTTTACTTGTCCGATATTGTTGAGCGAAATAAAGTCCGCAATCAAGGAGAATTAGATGAGTTAGTGGATATTCTTGCATCCGCCATCGGATCCTTAACTAATCCACTAAAACTTGCCAATACATTTAAAAGTGTGAAGAAAAAAAACATAAGCGACAAGACTTTAAAAAAGTATATTGACTATTTGATTGATGCCTTCCTAGTCAGTAAGGCCGTGCGATATGACATTAAGGGAAAACACTATATCGGTGCTCTTTCAAAATATTATTTCGAAGATATTGGTCTTCGTAATGCTAGACTCAATTTTCGGCAAATTGAAGAGAGCCATATTATGGAAAATATTATCTATAACCATCTTCGAATCCATGGTTATCATGTAGATGTTGGACTAGTAGAATGGTATGGAAAAAACAGTGATTACAAGACTTTAAAGAAGCAACTAGAGGTGGATTTTGTTGCTACTAAAGGTAGTGAAAAATACTATATTCAATCCGCCTTTGAAATGAACACCCAAGAAAAAATACAGCAAGAGCAGCGCCCCTTAAACTATATCGGAGATTCCTTCAAGAAAATAATAGTAGTGAAAGAAAACATAAAAGCTCGCCGAAATGATTCTGGCATTGTAACCATAGGGGTTCGTAATTTCCTTCTTGATGAAAATAGCCCCAATTTTTAGTAACCCTTATTCTTATTGATCTGGTGCAAGTTTTGGTAACACTTTTTCTCCACTGGTTTCAGGTAGGTAA
>X301_European_Hare__coassemble_1360_pt1 | contig 12995 bp, 10 predicted proteins | sample X301_European_Hare__metabat2_high_PE_015 | metagenome-assembled genome bin X301_European_Hare
AATTTCAACTATCTATTTGATGAACTTGAAGCACTTGGTTTATCGAAGCCAGCACTAAAACCAGAACCACAAAAAAGTGGTCGAAAACCTAAGACCAAGGATTAAAAAGAGTAAAAAACTAAGCGCAAACGTGACGACCTAGAAGGAATGAACTACCAATTTGGACCCTATAGGTAGAAAAATTGGGAAAGCTTTAATTAATCTGATAGACAATAATCGCTATCAGGTGATTCACAATCAATGCAAACGACAGAAAGAACTCATGACTATAGAAGAGCCAGTTTTTGGATACAGAATCTGCCGTAGCAAGCCCTGCAATATCACTCATGCTTCCTTTCCGTACACTTCGAGCTGGATTAGCGCTGGGAAGGGCGATGGGTCATTGCTCTTTATGAGGCGATCTAAAACAAGTGACGACACCTTTTTTTCTGGAAATGTGAATTCTTGCGGTCCATCCTTCTTCTTAAGTTCGAACACCATCTCGCTTCCATCACTGAATGCGATGGTGCCCCTGTCCCACCATGCGTCATGAGGAAAGTCCGCACGGGTGTAAAAGATAATTCTGTCTATTGCTACAAGCCTTCCAAAGTCTAGCGTCAATGCTGCGTTTGGGTCCCTGTTGATTCCCCAACTCGACCATGGCCATTTCCCATGATTGTCAGAAGCGACGATTCCATCTATGGCGTTGCGTGCTGCGAACACTGATTCTCCCCTTGTCTCGATGTTGGCCTTCGCATGGGGAAAGAAGCCCGTGTTCTGGTGTGAATCGTACGGATTTAGTGAAAGGTTGCGGTATCCTATCTCCCATGAATATGCCTTTCTTGCCCACAGAAAGTGCATGGACCCCTTGAACACTGATTCCTGATAGCAGTCATGCTTTTGTCCGAATGGGATACTGAGTGTATATTCACTCCCGTTGGAGTATACTGTGGACCTTCCAAGAACCGCATCAAACTGTATGGTGTAGAAACCTTTTTCCTCTGGGGTGAACACTATCGAGTCCCCTTCTTCATATTCCTGCATGTAGACAAGATATATTTCATCCGCACCAGAAGCCACGGCCTTCACTGTTCCGTTTCCGATTATTTTGATTTCCATGATACCTCCTTGCCGATATCAATTACCCAAACAAGTCTTTTTTCAAATGGAACGAGGGTTCTGTAGACTCTTTCTGGCCAAGTTGTCCTCAGCCTCTTGTCAGAGATTGCAATCTCCTCAACTTCCATGTCTCCGGCACCTTCGAATGTTATGGTAAAAGAAGGATAGTAGAGACAGTTGGCACCTACTTCAGGTTTTTCAACGCTCATTAGGCTGAGTGTTGGTTTTTCCTTGGCTTGCGCCTCGTCTATGACTGTGATGTTTCTTCCTTTGAAAGATATCTCCCTCTTGCATGTCTTCACTTCGGCCGCTGGGTCGTAAGCTTCTTTCATCTCCATGATAGCAGACTCTGGTGCAAAATGCACCTCTGTTGCCATGTATCGGCTCCCATCCTTCTGCATGAATGGTGGGAAATTGACAGTGTTGTGATATGCGCTCTGCATTGGCCATAACGTATAGCGGTCATTCGAAAATGTTGTCTTCGTGTATGTCTCAACTCCGATGTCTATCAAAAGGGGTGTACTTCCGTCGTACAATGTGATGCTTCCGACGTCGTTGTGGTTGTGGCTGTCGTCATTGCAACCGGCTTTGACCCCTAGGATAACGCCATCCTTCCTGTATATCGCTAGTCCAGTATGCTCAAAAATCGTGAAGCTTGGCTTTTCGGGAGCATCCATGGCCTTGATTTCTTCCATTTCCTTTGAGGCAATGCAGCATATTAACTTGTAGAAGAGGTTGTAGTTGTTGTCATCCTCCATGCACCCGTATCTTTTCCAATCGCTGAGCGCATGAGCCATGAGCCCACGGTCCCCAATAGCTTTCCCAAATAAATACTCCCTCGCACCCAACTTCCCAGCTTTGGGAGAACAATCGGCATAGTTGAGGTACAGTCCGTCGCTTATATGCACCTTTTCAATATATGATGCCATGGCCTGTATCTTGGGGTTGTCGAATATTTTGTCAGTCTTCCCGCCGCAAGCCTCTGAAAAAAGGAAAAGGCATCCCCAAAGTGCCAGAGCCGCAGCATGCCAGTACTGGGCGCCTTCGTCGCAGCATCCGTCGTCCTCATATCCATTTACGAATAAGTCGAGCGTTTCAGAAGCCTTTTCCACGACAGCCATACGCTCTGCATTTTCCAAATCGGTAAGGGTCAACGTCGAAAGTAGCACGTTCTGTGTGCACCAAGGGCTCCAGTTGTTCAGTTTCCCGCAACCACCCATCCACCAAAAATGGTCCTCAAGGTATGGACGAAGTATTCTTTTTTTTAGTTCGTATTCAATGTCTTTGCAAAGGATTGGATCAAGCCTTTGCGAAAGAAGTAGTCTGGTCAATGCAAGGATTTCTCCTGTCTCGCATGCGAACAAATCCAAAATGGGGCGCTCGAGCAATGGCATGGAGAGTTGGGGGGTGTCCCTAATATAGGTGTTGTGCGCTGGGATTGTCCATCCAGGTTCCGAGATGATAGACCAAACCCCGTCTTCAATCCTGTCCAGAAACCGACCATTGTCCTCGATGCATTCTGCTATTACAAAATCGGAAAGCATCTTCCTTTTTTTGAAGAATGGTGTCTCATAATTCCTTCTCTCTCCGGTTCTGAGAAAATCCTTGTAAAGGGAAATGGAAAGTTGTGAAAAATCGCCGTCATTCCCCTCTGCTTCGTCAAGAAATGACTGCCTAATCCGAGATGGGATTGATTGCCAAAATGCCCTGTTTTCTATCCGTTGTGGTTTAAATCCGATTGGCAAGATTGTTTTGCAAGAAGAAACTGCATCATTGATTAAGTTTTCCATTACCACCAACTCTTCCACCCACCGAGTCTTGTGAGTGCCTCCATCCAATAGTAATCACCCCAACTGACACACTCGTCAACACCTGCTGGAGTACACGTGTTGTATGGACTTTTTTTGCTGTATGTTCCGTGCTTCACAAGACCATTAATCTCGTACTCGTCCTTGTTGACCATGCATGTGTCATAAACTGCTTTGAGAAGCTGCTTCGCCAACCTACGATATTTCACCGCCTTATTGTATTTTCCAAGTTTCTCATAGCTTGTAGCGGCCTCTAGAAATCCACATGCGACAATGGATGCTGATGACGAATCCCTAGGCTCGTCACCATTTGTGAATATGAGGTCCCAATATGGGATTAGGTCATCGGGAAGCTTGTCCATGAAGTATTTGGCGACATGCTCGAAAAGATTCAGATATTTCTTGTCCCCGATATGCCTGTAGGCAAGGGCCAGACCATACACTCCCCAGGCCTGTCCGCGAGCCCACGAGGAATCCGCCTTGTAGCCTTGGCAAGTTTCGCCGCGTACGGGGGCTCCTGTCTCGGGATCCATGAAGAAGGTGTGGTAGCTTGAGTAATCCGCCCTGAAGGAGTATTTGACGCATGTTTCTGTATGTCTGATTGCAATGTCGCGGTATTTCTGATCTCCCGTCTCGTCGCTTGCCCAATAGAGCAGTGGAAGGTTGAGAAGGCAATCAATTATGTACCTGTAGTTGTCCTTCGCTCCCAAATCACCCCATGCTTGCAAGAATTGTCCTTTTTCCTGAAAGCGGGAGATGAGCTGGTCTGCCGCCTTTATTGCTGCCTCTCTGGCATGGCAATCCTTTTTTATAGTCCAAGCTGCGATGCAGGATGGTGTGTATAGGAATCCCATGTCATGGTGATTAACCGCGGTTTTCGTTTCAATCCTTTTCTTGAAGTTCTCGACGAATATTCCTCCCGCGTGAGCAAAAAGCTCATCGCCGGTGTTCAGATATGCGAGCCAAAGTTCACCGGGCCAGAAGCCTGTCGTCCATTCGATGTTATCGATGGCTTCGTAAATGCCGTTTTCTGTATTCGTCTGCTGGCATTTGTATGTGTAGGTGGGAAGGTTCCTCCTGATGATGGCAATTGCATTGTCCAGTGCGTCAAGCCTTTCTTTTTCTGTAAGTTCCTTTCTTTCCATTCATTTCTCCCTTTTGTATGTTTAATCAGAATCGCATTGCTAATGAGTTATTCCTGCATATTTTGGATGTACTCGCTGGGCGAAATGCCAGCAACCTTCTTGAACACCTTCGAAAAATAAAACGGGCTTTCGAATCCAAGTGCCTCGGCAACCTCGTACACCTTCGCATTTTCAGATGAAAGCATCTCCTTTGCCTTGTGAATCTTTTCTTTTGTCACATAATTCACGAAAGACATGTTGGCATACTTGGAGAACAGTATGGAAAGGTATCCTTCGGAATAGCCGAAGAGTCCACTGACCTCTCCAAGTGTCAGACGGCGGGTGATGTTCTCTTTTATGTAGTTCTGTATTTTTGTTATGGTTATTTTTCTGTAGTCCTGACGTTTCTCCAAAAACTTCTCTTTGATGCCGTCCTTGAGCGTTAAAAGCCACATGGCACATTCATGTGAGTTTCTAGCATGGTACAATATCCTGTAGTTCGTTCCGAGTGGGTTTGAAGCGAATATCTCCTCTATCATGTTTTGTCCGTCTGGTAGCAAGCTCATCGCCATATACAGGATGTTGGAAGCTGCATCAAGGGCGTTGACCAGAGGCATGTTTTCATCGTTCATTTTCTTTGCGATATCAGAAAGCACCCCGTCCATCTCATCCAGGTCCATCTCTTCGAATGCCCTCTCCAGCCTCATCCTATATTTTTCCTGACCTAGAGTCTTGCCGATGAAGTTGATGTTCTGTCGGTCCTCATAGAACACAATCGGATTGTTTTCTGTTGTCCTCTCGACAAGCGTACTCGCCTTGTAGAAGGATTCATAGAGCAACCCGATGTTGTCGACAGGCGGTCCAACGGAGACCAGAGTGTCTAGAGAGAAGAAGTTTTTGGCACTCTCTCTCGATGCATGTATAGTTGTGTACAGGAAGTTTCTGTAATTGGCTTTCCTTGATTCATCGAAACAGAACGTTATTGCGAAATGTCCAAGGTCCAGACTTGTCACGTAGCCCCAAACATATCGTGAGATTGTTTCTTTGAAAAGGTGAAGTGTGGAGTAGTAGAGCGAGATGGCCTTCTCTGCGTTCTCCATCGAGAGTATGCTGGGAATACTGACATATGAGACTGCAAAATAGTTATAATCAAGATCTATGCCAAGGTTTGCAATCTGGCTCTCTATTGGACATGCATGGTTCGAGAGATTGAAGAACTGTCTTATGAAGAACTTGTCCTGAAGTATCTCCGTTCCATGCGTGCGTGCGTCCTTCCTCGGTTTTTCCGAGTTCTGCAAAAGCCTTTTTTCCTCTATCTTTTCCTTGGCTCTCCTCAAAGCTTTTAAGAAGAGTTCGCTATCTTGCTCAATTTTTACAAGATAGTCTATCGCATCCAACCTTATTGCCTTTTTCACAAGGTCGAACTCCTCGAAATTTGTCATCAGAATGAAATATGGTCGGTGTTCCATCTCTACATAAATCTTTTCCATGACCTGAAGCCCGTCCATCAAAGGCATCTTTATGTCAGTGATAACGATATCCGGCTGATAGGAAACAATCGCATCATATAGCATCTTGCCGTTTCTTGCTTGATATATTATCTCGAGATTCTCGCTCTCCCAATTGATAAGGCTTTGGAGGCCTACTAGGGCCAAAGGTTCGTCATCTGCTATGATTACTGTGTATTTCATAGGACCTCCGTTTGATAAGGTATCCTGATTGTTACGGATGTCCCGATGTCAGGAATACTGGTTGTCGCCACCATTGCTTGTCCCTTGAACGTGTATTCTAGCCTTTTTGTAATGTTCTCAATCCCTATGGACCGGAACATGCCATTGTGTTTCTCTTTCTCGACCTCCTCCCTAACGTATCCGATTCCGTTGTCAGCAATCAAGATGGACACGTTTTTTCCAAGCCTTTCGGTCACAATTGCAACCTCACCAGAACCCTTCGGCTCCAACCCATGGAAGATTGCATTCTCCACTATAGGCTGAAGTGTGAACCTCGGTATCATCGCATCCTTCGTCCCCTCTCCTATTTTGTTATAATAGCTTATCGTGTTTCCGTATCTGTAGCGCATTATGAGAAAATAGTCCTCTGTGAAGGCTATCTCGTCTTCGAGTCTTATCATGGTGTTGCTCTTGCTAATCATCTTCATTAGCCTTGCCAGACTGGTGACCATCTCAGCAATCCCGTCGGCTTTCTGTATGGTGGCCATCCATTTTATCGAGTTGAGCGTGTTGTAGATAAAATGCGGGTTGATCTGGTTCTGCAGCATCATGTATTCAAGTTCCATCCTGTTCTTCTCGTCTTGGATTTTCTTCTCCATTAACGAGGTAACCTCGACGGAGAGGCTATTGATGCCACTACCGATTATTCCGAACTCGTTGTCCGTCTCTAGCGTGCGGTCTGTCGAAAAATCTCCTTCCCTGATTTTGTTTATGTGGTTAGCGAGCTTCTTTATGGGGCGGTATAATATACCGCTGAAGTATATGGACAGGATGAGAAAGAGAATAATGACAGAAGAGATTACAAAGACTAAGAGTAGAACCATGTATGAGGAGAGATTTCTAATAGAAGGTTGTTTGAAATTCAGGGCCATTACTAGACCATACTTTTCATCCTTTATTTCAAGCATGTAGTCAATAGCCTCGTTCTTTTTCACCTTATAGAGCGAACGTTTTTCGGTGTTGAGATGGTTTTTGTAGGGGGATATAGACTCTGCGTCAGGGGCCGAGGCGTTTTGGGACAGCGTGGCATTGTCGAAATGGAGACTGGTGCCGAAAATGCTTATGTTGTAGTACCCGTTTGTCGGGTGGTGTGAGATATCCTCAAAAAGTTTTGTCAGGGACACAGCCACATAGACGTTTCCCAGTGTTTGGTTGGTGTTGTAGTCGATTATCGGAAGTATCATGCTTGTTTCCCAATCTTTTGTGAACGAGAGCCTAGATTGTTTCACGTTGCCGAACTCTCCAGTTTTTTCTCCGAATTCGTTCTTTATCACCTTCATGTCCAGTGGCTTAGAGTTGGATATATCATTGCCGAACTGCATGAACCTCCTGAAATTTGAGTCAGTTATTATCAGCCGGTTTATGTAACTGAAGCTTGGGTTGCTCTTTATTAGAGTTTCAATGTTATAGTATCCATTGAGCCAAGCGTATTTGCTACCATCATGCATGGCGAGTTTCAGATTGATATCCGATGCACACCTTAAAGCTATATTGCTTATGTTGTCGAGATTTTGGTTTATCCCGTTTATGTATATGTTCATGTTGTTTGATTCGTTTTCTATTACAGAGGTGAGGAGCTCGTTGTTCGAAATCATGATCATCACGGTTGCAAAAATTATGAGTATTACTGCAATTGTAATAGTTGTGATGAATGTAATCTTTGCACGGATTGAATTGAGCTTCATTTAGATATATTAGCACCATTTTTATCGAGTATGTAACAAATATACAAAAAAATGTTGCATACCTCGTTTGTGCATGTATTTTCTTTATCTCCATGTGGATATTTTTCATGAAAAGCAAAAATAATTACATGTTAAATATGGAAATCTGGGGGTAGACTTTTCTTAGCTGAATAAAATTGGAGGAAAAAAGATGAAAAAATTCCTAGCATTGTTTTTGGTCATTCTCATGACTGTTTCCTTTGCTTTTGCGAACGGTTCCACTGAGACGACTACAGATGGTAAAAAGGTCCTGACATGGGCAGTATGGGATATCGGACAGACGGCATACTATCAACCGCTTATCGATGCGTTTGAAGCAGCTCATCCTGATGTCACTATCGAAATGGTCGATTTAGGCTCTTCCGACTATTCCAACATGCTCCAAATCCAACTTTCCGGAGGGAGCAATTTCGATGTTGTTGCAGTCAAGGACATCCCTGGATACAACAACCTTGTCAAAACAGGGCTTCTTATTGACCTTGCGCCCTATATGGAAAAGGACGGGGTGGATGCTTCTAAATACGGTGGGATTGTCGAACAGGTAACAGTTGACGGCAAGGTCTACGAACTCCCGTTCAGAAGCGATTTCTGGGTGGTATTCTACAACAAAGCGCTTTTCGATGCGGCTGGTGTTGACTATCCGACGAACGATATGACTTTTGAGGAGTATGATGCCCTTGCACGTGCCGTTACAAGCGGACGTGGGGCAGAAAAGGTTTATGGCGCTCATTACCACACATGGAGAAGTGCTGTCCAGCTTTTCGGAATCCTTGACGGCAAGCATTCAATCGTTGATGGCGGCGACTACAGTTATCTCAAACCATACTATGAGATGGTGCTAGCTCAGCAGAAGGATGGCATCTGCATGGATTATGCGATGCTCAAGACCAGTAACACCCATTACTCTGGCGTCTTCTACAACAACAGCGTTGCAATGATGAACATGGGTTCATGGTTCATCGCAACCCTGATCCAGCAGATTAACGCGGGAGAGGCTGACTGCACAGACTGGGGTATTGTCAAATATCCACACGCTGAAGGCGTGGAGCCGGGATCAACACTCGGAACCATCACCGCTCTTGGAATCCCCAAAAATAGCAAGCAGCAAGATCTTGCTTGGGAATTCGTCAAGTTTGTCACAGGTGAAGAAGGTGCTTCTGTAGTTGCTTCCACTGGCACATTCCCCGCAATTACTACCGATGAGACAGTCGAAATCATCAGGTCAATCCCTGGATTCCCCACTGATCAGAATTCTGCGGACGCCCTTGAAGTTGCGAACCTCTACCTTGAGATGCCTCTTCATGACAAGGCCAGCGAGATTGAGGTAGTACTCAATCAGGTTCATGACGAAATCATGACCGAAAACATCGGTATCGATGAAGGTCTGGTGAAGATGGGCGAAGAGGTCGACAAAGTTCTAAACAACTAACGATTTTGTTCGGACAATCATTGAATGCCGTGCATATGCGCGGCATTCTTCTGTAAAGGAGGGATATTCCATGGCAGAAGAAAAATTACCCGTAACCGACATAAAAATTGTAAAGAGCAAGGCAAAGAAACGGGCGGATCTGCGTAAGCAGCTTGTCGCCTATTCGTTCATCGCCCCTAATTTCATCGGATTTGCGGTATTCACTTTGATTCCGATAGTATTCGCATTCGCTCTGGCTTTCTTGAATTGGGATGGTGCCAATGCAATCACATGGGCGGGTGTTAGGAACTTCATTTCACTGTTTAAGGATAGCCAGTTTAAATCATCGTTCGTCAACACTGTTGTGTACTCAATTGGCACTGTGCCTCTCACGCTTATCGCATCCCTTTTTCTGGCAGTGGTACTTAATCAGAAGATCAAGGGAAGGAACTTCTTCAGGACTGTGTCCTTCTTCCCCTATGTTGCATCACTTGTTGCAATCACAGCCGTCTGGAACATGATTTTCAATCCTGCCATGGGACCGGTCAACGAGATTCTCATCCGACTCGGGGTAGAGAATCCTCCTGGATGGATTGCTGACAACAAATGGGCAATGTTCACTATAGTCCTTTTCTCAATATGGAAGTACATGGGCTATTATATGATTTTATACTTGGCAGGTCTGCAAGGTATCAACTCGGAACTTTATGAGGCCGCATCGATTGACGGGGTGAACACATGGCAAAAATTCTGGTATGTCACGCTTCCCCAACTCAGGAACACTACGTTCTTCGTTTTGATTATGCTGACCATCCAGTGTTTCAAAGTGTATGACATCGTATTTATGCTTGCAGGCGGTGGTGCTGGTGTCTTGACCGAAGCAACGACCGTTCTTGTCTATGACATTTACAATAGGGCATTCAGATATCTCAGATATGGCCAGGCTAGCGCTGAGGCTCTTATTCTCTTCGTGATGGTTCTGATTGTGACCATCATTCAGTTCAGGTTAGACAAGAAGAATAATTAAGGAGGACTGAAGCAATGATGATTGAATCTACAGGCCAGAAGGTTCTGAAAGTCCTTCTGTACGTCATACTTATTTTTACAGCATTCTTGATGCTCATCCCATTTGTTTGGATGCTGAGCGCTTCACTCAAACTGAACAAGGATGTGTTCACTTTCCCAATACAGTGGATTCCTCGTCCGGCACAGTGGAGCAATTATGTAAAAATTTGGACAAAGATACCGCTTGTCACCTACTTCATGAACACGGTCAAGCTGACGCTCATTGTAACATTTCTGCAGTTACTGACATCAAGCCTCGCTGCCTATGCGTTCTGTAAGCTTGAATTTAAGGGCAAAAAGGTGCTGTTCCTTGGATACATCGCCACAATAGCAATGCCGTGGCAGGTCTACATGGTACCGCAGTTCATCATGATGAGAGAGATGGGGCTGAACAACACACACCTTGCAATTATAGTACTGCAGGCATTCAGTGCATTCGGAGTGTTCATGATGAAGCAGTTTTACGAAGGTGTGCCAACTGAGCTCTGCGAAGCCGCCCGCATTGACGGAATGACCGAATATGGTATTTGGGCCCGCATCATGCTTCCGCTCTCGAAGCCTGCTCTTGCGACTCTCACCATATTCACGTTTGTGAACACATGGAACGACTTCCTTGGCCCGTACCTGTATCTCACAAGGGACAATCTCAAGACCATCCAGTTGGGAATACGTTCATTCATCGGACAGTATTCCAGCGAATATGGCCTTATCATGGCCGCTAGCGTTGTTGCCCTTATACCTGTCTTTGCGGTTTTCCTTGCATTGCAGAAGTACTTTGTTGAGGGAGTTGCCTCTAGCGGATTGAAAGGGTGATGCGAATGAAAAGAAACGAGATGGAAATATTCAGGACCCACCAGTGGAAGTGCTACCCAAAGGACTGCCAGTTATCTATTAATACTGCGGAAGACTGTATTTCCCATCGTTTCATATTCAACCAGCGTTGGGATATGGAGATGACGTACGAATACGTCGAGTTTCCTGAAGAGATAGATTTCCTCCATATCCCAAAGGACGATCCCGAGTGGCTTTACCAGTTCAACCGCCTCAGGCATTTCATCTCCTTTGGAGAGGCTTATGTCCTGACTGGGGACGAAAAATATGCAAAGGCGTTCTCCTCCCAGTTCCTTCTGTGGTTCAGGAGTGTTAGGCCCAATGATAAGATGGCAATGCCTGCATGGAGGACGATAGAGGCCGGAATTAGGCTTGACAACATTATAAAGGCATACATGCTCATGAAAGACAGTCCCGAGGTACAGAACATCCGAGATGATTTTCTGAAGTCCGTAAAAGAGCATGCGGCCTTCATCCTTGAGAACTCTTGGAACAGCTACCATATGATGAGCAACTGGGGCGTGCTTTCAAACCATGGCCTATATGTGGCCGGCGTCTTCACAAAGAACGTAGATTGGCAAGAAGAGGCGTTGAGGCGTCTTGAAATTGAAATGGATAATCAGGTGTACGACGATGGGATGCAATGGGAGCAGAGTCCGATGTACCACTGCGAGGTTGCCAGAGATTTCTTTGACGTCATCCTCTTATCTGCGAAGACAAAGGTGAAGCCATCTAAGGCATTTGTTGACAAGGCAAAGAGGATGGCCTATGTAAACGCTTTCTGGCTGAAGCCAGACGGGCACCTTCCCCTAATGGGTGACACCGACGATATTGATGCACGTGACCTTGTTTCAAGGAGTGCATACATATTTAAGGACGGGATGCTGAAATACTGTGGTTACAAGACACTTGATTATGAAACAGCATTTCATGTTGGTATGAAGGGGATTTTGGAGTACGAGGCCATAAAACAGCGGAAACCCAGAACCGAAATGTTTCTTTCTGATAGCGGAAACATCTTCTCACGTACTTCTTGGCACAGAAATGCTAGTTACCTCAGGTTCCACAACGGAACGCTAGGGGCCGGACATGGGCATGCCGACCAAGGTCATATCAGCTTTGTTTTCAGAGGCAGGGACTTCCTTGTTGATGCAGGACGTTACAGTTATGTGTTCGGGCCCAAAAGAGTAGCATTCAAGAACCATATGGCTCACAACACCATCATAGTCGATGATAAACAGCTTTATCCTGAAAAGGATAGTTGGGAATGCTACAGCCTAAACAAGGCAGTCAACACATCTTTCTGCGCAAAGGACGGATATGTGGCCATGCAAGGCGGGCACCTTGGGTATTACAGCGATGGCGTGTTTGTAAATCGTAAGGTCCTCTGGCTGAAGGACGCCGACCTACTTGTTGTGTGCGACGAGCTATTTGCAAAAGGCCATCATGATTATAGGCAGGTTTTCCACTTCGCAGAAGGGCTTGATGCTGAAATTGACGAGAATAAGGCGATCATTGGGGATGTGCCGATGACTGTGGTGTCCACATGCGGTGTCCAACTGACAAAGGGTTCGGGTGCGATAAGCAGGCACTACAACCAAAAAAAGGACAACATTTACATCTCCACCGCTTTTGCTGCTGATGACTTTGCCTCCGTGTTTACAGTCTTTGATTTCAGTCATGACAGGGCGACTATAACCCCGCTTGAGGTCAAAAGTTCGTTTAAAGGCATAACCTTCAGTTCGGAAACAATCGAAGCTCTGTCGGTCAAGAGCGTGGGGAGGGATTTCGTTCTAGTTTTCGCTCATGAAGAATATGCGACCCCCACTGATACTTTCTCCTGCGGTGGATGCGTTGGGTTCGGTAGCCTCACAGTCTTTGACAAGGGTAGAGAGCAGACCGAGGTCGGGACTAGGCTTTTCTGTTGAAAGTAAGTCCAAGGTAAAAGATAGGCGTGTTATCAACATGTCATGCTCATGTTAGGTATATTTCACAAATGCTAGGAAGAAGTAAAGGCAATACAGATGCTTCGAAAAATTTAGGTTCAGTAGCATCTACCATTTCTTCGTATTTTGCGATGTCATATGCAAGAAATCCCAAATCTCCAAAATTTGTAATCGAGTCTTAAAAATACTAATTCCCCTCAATATTCATTAAAGCTTTCCCAATTTTTCGACCTATAGCAAAACCCCTAAATGAGATGCCTA
>X301_European_Hare__coassemble_1372_pt1 | contig 12725 bp, 12 predicted proteins | sample X301_European_Hare__metabat2_high_PE_015 | metagenome-assembled genome bin X301_European_Hare
GCCATAAAGAGAGATTTATGCTACAAAATCGACATTTTGAGTTTGTCATTTACAAGATGTGCTTTGGCGCCTCTTGGTCAATAACAAGCACAGCAAGACAAGGCTGTCAGGGCCGCCGTAGGCGAGGCGTAGCCGGTGCCTTTACTGTCTTGGATGCCGTGCTATAGGTATTTCAATGTTTAAGATAATTCTAGTAATAATTAGCTGTTGATTAGGAACCTTGGGAATGGCAATCCCTCAAAAAAGTGATTAATCCATAATTAAAGGCCTTTTATTGTTGTTTTCTTGGGTTCAAAAAATTTAATTGCAAAGAAATATACAGAAAATATGCAATATTGGGGCTTTAGATGTTGCAATTTCTAGCTTAAAATGGCAAATTACTACAGAAAAAGTGGGTAACGTTGTATAAAACTTGTATGGCGCCACTTAAAATATTGTTCCCACACTAGGGAGGAGATATTATGAAAAAGGTTTTAGTAATCGTGCTCTCTGTCATTCTAGCTTTATCCGTTCTTGTTGGGTGTAGCAAAAAGGATGATGCAAAGGTAACAAAGTCCGCAAAAGTCATTCCTGTGGATCTAACGAGTGAAGAATACGCTTTTGGTGTTGACAAGACTCAACCTGAACTGTTGGCGTCGGTGAATGCTTTTATTAAGGAGATTCAGGACAATGGCACCTTTGATGAGATTTGTAACAAGTATTTCGGTGATGGAACACCTTCACCAGTAACATCTGCTGTGTATGATGAGAGTAAGCGTAATGAACAGTTGGTTATTGCAACCAATGCAGCATTTGAGCCATTTGAGTACACTCAGGGTGATAAATATTATGGCATAGATATGGAAATTGCGGCGGCATTAGCAGAGTACCTTGGCAAGGAACTCGTTATTCAGAATATGGATTTCGATGCAGTGTGCCTTTCCGTTGGCCAGCAGAAGTGTGATATTGCGGCGGCAGGCTTGACGGTGAGACCCGATAGAGAAGAGTATGTGACATTTTCGGATTCCTATTATTTTGCGTCCCAGAGGCTAATTACTCTTGCCGATAATACTGAGTTTGATGCTTGCAAGGACGCTGATTCGGTTGCGGCGATTTTGAGCGGGAAGGATAAGAGCGTGAAAATCGGTGTGCAGAATGGGACCACAGGCCAGTTCTATGTAGAAGGTGACGATGATTGGGGATTCCCAGGTTTTGCTGCTCAGGCGGTTGGCTATAAGAATGGTGCATTAGCGGTTCAGGATATGCTTAACGGCAATATTCAGTACGTTATTATTGACTCTGCACCTGCAGAATTTATTACTAAGTCCATTAATGCTATGCAGTAAGACGGAGAATTAAATGGGCAATTTCAGTCATAAAATCGATAAATTTATAGAGATTTTTGTCAATCAGAACGGCTATGTTAGGGTGGTTCAAGGTCTTAAGAATACACTGATTATTGCCGTTCTGGGACTGATTATCGGTATTATAATCGGAACGTTGATTGCGACAGTAAGAGTCATTCCGAAATATAAGCGACTACCTCGTATTCTGAATGGCTTCTGTAGCTTCTATGTTGGGTTTTTCCGAGGAACGCCCATGGTTGTTCAACTTTTGCTGTTTTATTATGTTTTACTACCTTTGTTAGGACTGCGTATGACAGGAGTGCAGGTGTCTGTTTGTGTATTTGGTTTGAACAGCGGTGCTTACATATCCGAAATCATGCGCAGTGGTATTTTATCAGTTGACCAGGGGCAAATGGAGGCTGGACGGGCTGTGGGCTTAAGTTTTGGTACTACGATGATGAAGGTAGTATTGCCTCAGGCTGTTAAAAATATTTTGCCCACCCTTGGAAATGAGTTCATTGCTTTGGTGAAGGAAACGTCTGTAGTCAGCTTTGTTGGAGCCACAGATTTGTATGTTGCGTTTAACTATATAGGAAGTAACAGTTACGAATTTATGGTTCCTTATTTGGTTATGGCGCTTATTTATATCCTGCTTGTCCTTGTAATCAGTGCAGGTATTAAGATTATGGAAAGGAGCCTGAGAAGAAGTGATAGACGTCATTAATCTAGAAAAACATTTTGGTGATTTACAGGTACTTCGTGGTATTAATGTAAAAATAGACAAGGGCGATATCATTGTCGTAATCGGTCCCTCTGGCTCTGGTAAGAGCACTTTTCTTCGTTGCCTTAACTGTATGGAAGATCCTACAGGTGGACAGATTATTTTCAATGGTGTTGATATTGCAGATCAGCGCGTGGACATTAATGTGCACAGAAGGCACATGGGCATGGTGTTTCAGCACTTCAATCTTTTCAATAATAAGACAGTGATTGATAACATCATGTTGGCTCCAGTTTATCTGCGTTGTCAGGATTTGCGCAGAACCAAGCGCAGAAATTTTGTAACTTCTTTTACCAACGTTTTTAGGTCCAAGGGCAATAAGAAGGCCTTGCTTCCAGTTTCTGAGAGTAAGGCAGACATAAAGAAAAGTGCTAGGGCGCAGGCCGTTTCCCTATTAAAGCGTATTGGCCTTGAAGATAAGGCTGATGTTTTTCCTTCTACTCTTTCCGGTGGTCAAAAGCAGAGAGTTGCTATCGTTCGCTCTTTGGCTATGAACCCAGATGTTATTTTGTTTGATGAACCTACAAGTGCACTTGACCCTGAGATGGTAGGCGAGGTTCTTGACCTCATGAAGTCCCTAGCTAAAGAGGGAATGACTATGATTATAGTTACTCACGAGATGGGTTTTGCTAAAGAGGTTGCTAATAAGGTCTTTTTTATTGACGATGGTCAAATTTTAGAGAGCGGACCGCCAGAGGAATTTTTTGAAAATCCTAAGAATCCTAGACTACGGGAGTTTTTGTCGAAGGTCCTGTAATTTGCCATTAGGGTAGCTTAGTCATTTGGTGGATTAGTCCTTGCTTATGTTTGACATTGAGTTTTAAGTGTGTGCATATGCATAGGCAGTGTGCTAGAAATGCTGTACTTAATTGAACTTAAGTTGCTTTTCCACTAGAAAATATGTGACGTTTTTTTATTATATTAGGTGCCCTTGTATTTGGTGTTCCACATATTGCCTATGGTCGTCCATACATGTTGGCTGCATTATTACTTATTGGCACTATGGGATTTTACCATAAGCAGGGAAACATCTGGGGCCTATATGATTGTAATTGAAGAGGTTTCAACAGTATGTTATCTGCTTTAATTATCAAACCCCTTAATCCTGTATGGTGGGCCTTTCTGTTTCTCGCAGTGGTTATTAGCATTATCCTTTGGGCTCTTCGTCGAAACAAGGAAAATAGAAACTTTCTTTTTGGTTTATCCATTTTTTTAGTAGTCTACTACGTCTGTTATAAACTTCTTCTGACTGTGGCACCGGACCATGAATTCATTTTCTGGAATGAACTTCCTTTGCACCTTTGCAACCTAATAGCCATTCTTACTATTTTTACCTCCCGCATGAGTGACTCCGTTATAGGAAGAAGTATGAAGGGATTTTGTTTTTATGGTGGTATTTTATTTGCAATTCTTGCAATGATGATGCCTATCGCAGAGTTTAGTGGCATACCACTGTTTAGTATCAAGGCAATTGGGTTTTATGGTTTCCATTCTTTGTTAATCATTACTGCAATAAGCTTTGCGACTATGAAGATTTACCATCCACAGTTAAAGGATATTCCATTAGTGTTGGCATTAATTCTTATCTTTGGGCTATTAGCTCACATTCTCAACCACGTATTGCGAGCAACTGTTTTCTCAGAGGCTAATTACTTTTATACCTTTGGCATTGAAGGTAATGTAATAATGGATGCACTTCGGCGTCTTATTCCATTTGAGTTTGTTTGGATACTGCCATTAGCTCTGCCATTTGCTGCGGTTTTTGCTTGCATGACAGGAGTCTACAATGCTATAACCCAATTGGCCTTGCACCATAATCTGCATAATCTTCGCAGTCGCACTTAATTTTACTTAGACTGTAGATGAAGTAGGGGAGAGTTGAAGCGGTTGGGCCAATCAATTGGGGCATGCATATTGTGGTATGTGAATTATTGCATGTCGGCAACTGAAGTTACTAGGATTCTTGGCATACGTGGTGGCACATGGCATTACTATCTGACCAAGAAGAATGAATTCAATTCTGACAAGGAATATGCTAGAATCAAAGTAAAACAGAAAGTTCCTAGAAGGTGGTTGAGATGGCAAATAACAGAGATATACAAGAGCTTGAACGTGAGAATAAAGATCTTCGGAAGAGGATTGCCTACTTAGAGAATGAGGTCGCCTACTTAATTGCATTGCACGATATTCTCGCGAAAGAAGATTCTGAGAATTCCGCAAAAAAAGACAATGCAAAGCAATCCTTGAAATTGTCTAAGAAGGAAAAATCGGGCTAAGGACCTCAGCCTGTGCCACTAGTGCTTGCGGATGTCAAGGATGGTTAGTTGGATTAGCTCTTGGTTTTTGTAGTAGTTGCGGCCCATGCGGAAAACAACGTCCACAATGCTGCCCTCATCGAAATCTTGGCCAACGCGTTGGCCAGCGCTCCAGAAAACAGCAGGCCACTGGAAGTAGCCAAAGGATATGTTTAATCGCAGGTGGTTGTGCGTTGGGTCCTTGGAGTTTGGCATGGCTGTGATTGAGTCAATGCGGGCGGACTCGATAAGGAAGGTAACAGGGCCGCTTTGCTCACCATAAGGTTCAAAGCGCTCAATTGTCTTCATTAGGCTTTGGTTCATGTCATCTTTAGACAGGAGGCAGTCAATGTCAAGGACCTCGGCCTGCGTCGTGTCCTGACAATCCATGAAGTCCACGTCCTCCGATATGCGAATGCATAGTTCGTCGACCTTGTCTGGGTTAAGCGAGAAGCCGCCGGCCTGGGCGTGGCCTCCGAAGTCGTCGAATAGGTCCTGATAGCGGGAGAGAAATTCGTGACAGTTGAAGCCTGGGTTGCTACGAATCGAGCCTATTGCGCGGCCGTCATCTGTTGCGGTGATGATGATTGAGGGGCATTTGAATGTTTTTAGTAGACGTGTGGCCAAGATGCCCGTTATACCGCGGGCGATTGTTGTGTCGTGGACCAAGACCAGCTTTGTGCCAAAGTCTTCGTAGCTTTTTCGCGCCTTGCCTTGTAGCCGATTCCATGCGTCTTCTCCTAGGCGTTGGCGTTCCTTGTTCAGCCTACTTAACTCCTGTGCATACTCCAAGGCATCGACCTGCTCGGTTGCCAAAATCATGTTTATCGCTACGTCTGGGCGGCCAAGTCTGCCAGAAGCGTTCATCAAAGGCGAAATCTGCCAGCCAATATCTGTTGTGGTAAGTTTATGTCCCAAAAGATTTTGCATGGCTAAAAACGGCCTAAGGCTCAGACGCGGGTTTGTTTCCAGCACCTTTAGCCCAGCTTTTACTAGAATTCGGTTTTCGTCTGTCATGGGCATAAGGTCACTAACCGTTCCAATGGCCACAAGGTCCATGATGCCCTGATAATCCTTGTACAATGTGGGTGTCGTGGCACGCACATACGCTCCAAACAATCCAATTAGCGTATCCAACTCACTTCTCACCTGCGAGTACTTTGCAAACCGGCTTATCTGGCTAAGCGCAAAAAGCGACTTACCACGCACATTTGGCAATACTCGCTCGAACTCTGGGCGTAACTCTTGCACATAAACATCGAACCCTGGAAAGGCCTTTCTCATCTGAAGTAACTCTTCCCCTTGGTCCAGCACGTAAATCGGAGTCCCACTATCTAGAAACCTGACCAGGCGGCTATCTTGCTCAGGCAGCACACCTGGCACCACCTCCTCCGTCACTCGACCAGTAACCATCAGGTTCTCAATGCGCGCCGCCTCTATCACAACCGTATCATTCCCTGGGTACGCGTGCAACAAAATAACTGGCGAACGATAAAACCTACTCTGAGCTAATCTCATGGCCCATATACACTTAGCCACCACGCCCACACCCGCTAGCGACTCAAACGGGTACCCACACCCCTGCACCTTTGGGTCAATAATCGCACTAGCCGGCGGTAGGCTACTCCCCGCAATATGGTGGTCCGTCACCAGCACATCCAGCCCATGGTACTGCGCATAATCAATTTCCGCCACACACGAAATCCCGCAATCCACCGTAATGGCCAACGTCACGCCGTCCGCAATGGCTTGCTTCACACTCTCCATCGTCATCCCGTACGGCTCATCTCCCATCGGTACCGTGAACGAGGTCTCTAGCCCCATTTCCCTCAGTTCGGATACTAAAAGTGCTGTACTAGTAATTCCATCGACATCTCTATCCCCAAATACCCGTACTTTTTCCTTATCTTCCACCGCCTGCAGAATTCTATCACAGAACATTTCCATGTCCTCAAACTGGAATGGATTATGCAAAAAAGATATGTCTCCCTCAAGATAGAACATCGCTTCTTCTGGCGCCTTAACCCCTCGCCCCGCCAAAATTTTAGCCGCAACCAAGTTCAGAGCGAACCTATCCTGTAGAGCTTTAATATCCTCATATTTTGCCTGTTTAACTTTCCACTTCATCTATATCTACTCACCAAATTAAATTTCCCGGCTTCACTTGTTCCACGTGTTGTGTGCTGCATCTCCAAAGCAATCAAACCATTCACATTCTAACCAGTTTTCTTTACTAATTTCAAACCAAATTGCGTGTTCCGTGTCATGCCAAAAACTCTACTTGCCAATTAGCCTGATGTTTTGACAAAAAACTGACATCTAGTAGTCTTAGTAGCCCACTACAAGAATAAGTGAAAACAATCTTGCTTTCAATACTTCTTTTTTCGAGGTTTGGGTGCGATAATAAACCTATGTCAAAAAATCTTGGAAAACGCTTTTGGTCCGCCATGCTCATCTTTGGCCTTATGGGCCAGATTGCATGGGTTGTCGAGAACATGTACTTCAACGTGTTCATCTATAAAATGTTTCACGCCACCGCCGCGCAAATTTCCGCCATGGTCATGGCCAGCGCAGTCATGGCCGCTGTCACCACTTTGGTCATGGGCGCCGTTTCCGACAAAGTCGGTAGCCGCAAGGCCTTCATGAGCGTAGGCTACATGCTTTGGGGCGTCTCGATTCTCGTCTTTGCCTACATTCGCTCCGTCATCCTCACCATCGTCATGGACTGCGTCATGACATTCTTCGGTTCCACCGCCAACGACGCCGCCTACAACGCCTGGCTCACCGACCGCGGGGACAGTACCAACCGAGGAAAGATCGAGGGCATTAACGCCATGCTGCCTCTTGTATCCATCCTCATAGTTTTTGGCTCCTTTATGGGCTTTGACTTGGATAAACAATCAAGTTGGAAAATCATTTACTACATTATCGGCGGTTGCACCTTCCTTATCGGCTTCGCCGGACTTTTTCTAATTGAAGACTCAAAGGACATAAGGCCCTCAAAGGACTCCATGCTCCAAACCCTGATTTACAGCTTCCGCCCATCAGTGATGGCCCAAAACGGCAAGCTTTACATTGTTTTAGCGCTTTCCGCTATTTTTGGGACATCGATCCAAGTTTTCATGCCATATATCATCATCTATTACGAAAGGACCCTCGGCATCACCAACTACGCCCTTGTCCTAGCCCCAACCATTCTTATTGCTTCACTAGTTACCGCCCTGTACGGACGCTCCTATGACAAGAAGGGCTTTTTGCCTAGCATGATTCCAGCAATAATCACCCTCCTATTAGGTTTCGTAACCCTCTTTTTCTTCAAATCCTTGGCCCCAGTCCTAATCGGATCTCTTCTTTGCTATACTGGTTACCTTACTGGCTCTTCCGTCTTTGGCGCTATGATTAGAGACTACATTCCAGAAAATCGCTCTGGCCAATTTCAAGGCATTCGCATTATTGCTGGGGTTTTCATCCCTGGCCTAATCGGCCCCGCAATTGGCTCCGCTGTTCTAAGGAACGCCCAACTGATAGTCAACAACGATGGCACCACGTCCTTCCTTCCCAACCGCAACATTTGGGCTGCCGCCTTTGTTGTAATCATTGTCCTAATCCTGATTATTGCCATCGTCTCCAAGTACCTCAAAACAGATAATCGCCGCACAAACTAGTGCGCCCTAAGTCAGAAAGATGTAAGGAAAGAGAAGGGGAGGGGACTAGAGATTAGAAAGCTCGCGGAGGGTGCGTAGAGGGCTTTGGGCGAAAAGTTGAGCCCATTTGAGCATGTAGCGGTAGATGCGTTCCTCTGCGGGTGGATTGAGAAGGACCTTGGACGCGTCTTTGAAAGACATGGGCATAGTGTAGCGGAGGTAACGCCGAGAGCCAGGGAGGAGGGTGAGGCGGTCAGTGTTCATGCAGTTTTTGCAGCAAGGTGTGTTTATGGTGGTGGTGAAGTAAAGAACCTCATTTTCATCGTATTGGCTGTCGCAGACTGGACAGGTGTCTAGGCTACAGGCACTACCAGAAATTTGGATGAGCTTCCAGATGAACGAGGCCGTGATTCGCTTGGCGGCGGCTGGGGCGGACTCCAGTTCTTGGAGGGCATCACAGATGAGGCTAAATGTTTGGTCTGGCTGGTCAGAGGGGGATTTTGCAATAATTTCACAGAAAAATGAGGCGGCGTACGTGCTAAGTAGGTCCTCCATTATGGCAACGGGGATAAAGTAGTTGACGGCTTCGACTACCGAGTATTCGTTTCTGATGGGATTGTGGTAAAGCTGCATGTCGCTGATGGAAAAAAGAGGCGCAAGAGCGGTCTTTTTGCCCTTGCGCCCTCCGTATACGAAGGCATCAATAAGGCCGATGTCTGGAGAAAGGAGAGTAACTGCTTTATGCAATTCGCCGAATCTTCGGACAGACAGGACTACGGCCTTAGTGCTGATGTTTCTATTCATGATAGCCTTAAAGAATGTATGGAATCATGAAATTGTGAGCCTGATAGACAACAAAGGTTTCAACATCAGAGATGCCCTTGACTTTTGCAAGCTCTTTTTTGAAGAAGTGTAAAAGGCTATGGTCCTCCTGAGTGCTTGTCACCAGATGGACTATTAGGTCATAGCGGCCAGTGACAACAACAACCGAGATGACGCCGTTGAGCTTGAGCATTTCTTTTGCTTTTGACTCTAGGTCTAGAGTGCTGAGTTTAATGCCCATGATAACAACCTGCATCTCTGGGACGCTTTCTGGATTTACAAGACCAGAAATTTGAAGAATTCCATCATCAATAAGTTTGTTTACCCTAGAGCGAACCGTGTTTTCAGTAATTCCAATGCTTTCTGCTACTACGGAAAATGGCTTTCGACCATTGCTTAGTTCTTTGATTATGGCTTTGTTTGTTTCATCTAGCTTCATTTCAGTTTGCTTTCCTCCCTTAATGTTTTTATGGTGTCAATAATCTCGTCCCCAATGCGGAGAAGATTCTCTTTGCTATTAGCCCCTACGTGTGGGGTGAGAGTTACATGCTGAGCCCTAAGTATAGGGTAGTCTGGTGCGGGTGGGTCGCTTGGATAGACATCGGCGCAGTACCAAGAGACGTTCCCTGCGTCCAAGGCCTTGACCATGTCGTCGGCATTGATAATGGCGCCGCGTGCGGCGTTGATAATAACTGGCTTTTTGGTCATTTTGGCGAATAGGTCCTGGTTGAACATGCCGCGCGTTTCGTCTGTGAGTGGCATATGGATTGAGATGTAGTCGGCATCCTTGACGGCGTCTTCTACGCTTGGGACCAGTTTGGCGACGGCAGATGTGGAAACGTATTTGTCGTAGGCGACTACGTCCATGCCAAATGCCCGTGCTCGTTCGGCGACCTTGGTGGCGATGTTTCCGATTCCAAGAAGGGCGAGAGTTTTGCCACAGAGTTCAGTTCTTTTGATATTCTTAAGCCATTGTCCATTTTTCATGCCTTGGTCGTACTCCACAATGTGGTTTGGTACGCTAAGCATCAGTGCAAATGTCAGCTCAGCTACTGCAATTGAGCTTGAGCGTGGTGTGTTTCTTACAATGATTCCTTTTGACTCTGCATAGGCCTTGTCAATGTTGTCAATTCCAACTCCGCCACGAATAATCAGCTTGCAGTTTTTTGCCGCATCAATGTATTCCTTGTTACAGATTGTTTTTGCTCTGACAAGTATTATATCTGCTTCTGGTGCTCTGGCTTTATCTGTTGTTACTTCTCCAAAAGCCTGCAATTTTGATTCAAGGGATGCATCAAATGCATCGGAAATTAAAGTAAGCATTTTTCCCTCCATTTGCAGCCCTCCATAGTTTTGGCTTTTGATTTAAGTCGTGCTTTAAGTTTTACTTTAAACTCTACTCTAAAGTTTAAACCAAGCCATAACTCAAGTCTAGCCTTTTCTATACCGGCCACGTTTTGACTATGACATAAATATTCTAACACAGTTTTCGCAGAAGTCAAAAAATAAAGTTTAAATTTACTGAAAAAGGCAAAAATCTTTTTGTATTTTGTTTATTACAATTGTTGCACCTGTGCTTTTCAATTCATTTTGAATTTACTTTGTGCTTGTTATCCATGTGCAAAAAGGTAAAAACCTACATCTGGTAGATTTAAACTAATGCCATTAGAAAAAATTTCTTTCATTGTACTTAAGTATTTGCTATAATCGCTTTTACATACTTGGTTAGTTCAGCAAAAACTACCAGTGCTCCTACACCTGTGTGCAACTAGGCAAATTTGCCACCCAAGCAAATTTTCCCACTTGTGCTCCCGCACTTGCACATAGGCACCTACAACTCTAGTAGAGGAGGGACATTTATGAAGGAAGATGATTTCAGGGACATAGCCCCATATGAAGGACAAGACTTTGATGACGCAGTGAAGCGCCTAATTCAGTATCCCCAGTTACTGAACAACTTCACCGACATAATCTCTAGACACAGTAGAATCGTGAACAAGTGGAAGGCCTTCCACGCCAAGAAACTGTTGTCCAACATGCTAACTCAGGTGCACAACTACACAGAATTTCAAGAAAGCATCATCTGCGATATCTTCCTTGAAATGATAGAATCCTCAAGCATAGACCAGTTCACCTTCGATGGTTTGGAGCAACTGAAAATTAACAACAGGCCACACATCTACATCAGTAACCACCGAGACATAGTGCTAGACACTGCACTTTTGGATTTGGCCCTGTATCGTAGCGATAACATGAAAAAGTGCCAGATGGTCATCGGAGACAATCTTTTGGTCAATCAGTTCGCCACAGACCTCTTCAAAACCACCGGCGCTATAACAGCCAAGCGCTCGCTTTCCTCAACAACCGAACTTCGCACCGAGACAGTTCGTCTCAGCCGCTACATGAGATACGCCATCCAGGAAAAAGACGTTAGCCTATGGATTGCCCAAAAAAGCGGCCGCAGCAAAGACGGCATCGACAACACTAGCCCCGCCATCCTAAAAATGCTTTACCTCGCCTACCGCCAAGATGGCATCTCCTTCCCCGACTTCATCGCCACTGCCTCCATCGTTCCCGTCGCCATCAGCTACCAATTCGACCCCTGCGACGTTACCAAAAGCGAGCAAGAAATCCGCAAACTTCGCGAAGAAGGCGTCTACAACGTCTACAAAAAAAAACACTACGCCGATATCCTCGACTTGGTCCGAGGCCTCCGCTACTACAAAGGCAACGTCCACATCCAAGTCGGCACCCCCCTCGACCCCTCCACCATCACTGACCCCGCCAGCGCCGCCCGCGAAATAGACCGCCAAATCCACCTCAACTACCGCCTCTGGGACACAAACTACTTCTCCTACGACTACCTCAACGGCACCACCACCTTCGCCGACAAATACCGTGACATGAACACCCGCTCCTTCCTCAAACGTTTCCGCTACCTCAAACCCGACGTGCGCGAAATGGTCCTCCGCGGCTATGCCAATCCCGTCATCTCCATGCTCTCCGAAACCACCCCTCCCCAATCTCGAGGCCTTTGAGTGCTCCCCCTCCTAGGTCCCACATCCATTTTTCCTTCCCGCTCTTGCTTTCGCCTTCGCTCACTTTTCCTCTGTCTTATGCTCACCCTCATCCTTGGCCTCTGCGTTCTAACCTCCTGCACCAAACAGAACTTTCAGGTTTCCAACCTCCAAGCTCAACCATACATTCGAGCAGATGGTACCATGACCCTCAGTCTCTACCTTATGACCAACGCCGACAGCCCAACCTCCATTCAAATGACGGTGACAGACCCCTCCGGCAACCTCTCCTGGACATTCCCCGCATCCCAAGCCACCATCTCTAGTGACAAGTACTACGGAACATCCGATATCACCATGCCAACTGGTGTACCACTCCCCCAAGGAACCTGGACCCTCCTTGTCTACTATAAAGATGGAAGTAAGGAAGAACTTACCTTCCCAATCTCCTACGGAGACCCTACTGCTGCTTTAGTCTCCGTTCCCAGCATCACAGACCCATTCTTTGATCCCCAGTCCAACCTCACTATCATTCCCTACTAAGCCAAGTCGGCCAGAAGATTTCCACGTATTTTCAAAAATGAAACGAAATACGTGGAAATTTCCACGTAAAATGAAAATTTAAGAGAAATACGTGGAAATTCTAGCGAACACGGGCTTGGTTTTAGGCTATTTTGAGGAAAGTTGGCCTAAGTGCACCCCAGTATGCTGAGCTTATTCCATGAAAATTGGCTTATTTAACTGGATTGTGAGGATAAAACGCCCATTTTTGGACTATTAGAGGCAGACTGATCTGGTGCAAGTTTTGGTAACACTTTTTCTCCACTGGTTTCAGGTAGGTA
>X301_European_Hare__coassemble_1403_pt1 | contig 12117 bp, 13 predicted proteins | sample X301_European_Hare__metabat2_high_PE_015 | metagenome-assembled genome bin X301_European_Hare
CTTGGCTGCTCTAGTGGAACAAAATGTGTTACCTTTTTTTGCACCATATCAAAACAGCCCAAACCCAAGCCCGTGCTTGCTAGAATTTCCACGTATTTCTCTTAAATTTTCATTTTACGTGGAAATTTCCACGTATTTCGCTTCATTTTTGAAAATACGTGGAAATCCTCTACGAAGGCTAGTTAAAAATGTTCGGTTTTGTGGAAGTACTTGGCCGACTTGGTTTAAGAGCAACCTACTTCACGTTAACTTGGGTTGTCGTCAATTTTCGGAAAACTGCAAAAAGAAGAAATCAGAGACAGCCTAAGACTTTATACAGAAGACTATAAAGAGTGGCAGCCTCTTCAGCGGTAAGATTTACACAACCAGCCACAGCTTGTGGAACATCTTTGAGATTATCTTGAAGCAAGTGGCCTTGATCGGTAAGTGTGATTGCTACACATCTTTCATCGCTTGATTGCCTACTTCTTTTCACGTAGCCATTTAACTCAAGTTTTTTGAGAACTGGAGTTAGAGTTCCTGAATCTAGGAAAAGTCTCTTTCCTAAATCGGAGACTGTTATTTGCTCCTGCTCCCAAAGGACCATCATCACAATGTACTGAGTGTAAGTTAGCTTAAATGGTTCTAAAATAGGAGTGTACTTTTTAACAATCCCCTTTGCGCAAGCGTAAAGGGGAAAGCAAATTTGATTCTCTAATTTAAGTTGAGAATACTTTGTCATCAAAACTCCTTAAGAAGGCTCTCAACGCAAGAGCGAACCTCTGCCATATCAGCTGTTGGTTCAAATCTTGCAACAACCTGCCCTTTTCGGTCAACAACAAACTTTGTAAAGTTCCACTTAATATCGGGATTACTCTTGTAGTCTTTGTCAATTTTCTTTAACAGCATCCCTATGGCAAGGGCTTTGGGACCTTTGCCAAATCCTTCAAATCCTTTTTGAGACTTAAGATACTTAAAAAGAGGAATAGCATCATCCCCATTTACGTTGGATTTTTTCATCTGAGGAAACTGTGTTTTGTACTTAAGGGTACAAAACTCGTGGATTTCTTCGTCTGTACCAGGTGCTTGACCTGCGAATTGGTTGCAAGGGACATCAATGACCTCGAACCCCTGAGAGTGAAAATCCTCGTACATTTTTTCGATGGGCTCATAGTGAGGAGTAAAGCCGCATCCTGTTGCGGTATTTACAATAAGTATCACCTTTCCCTGATAGTCTTTTAGACTAACCTCTTCTCCATTAGCAGCTGTAACACTGTAATCATAAATTCCCATTTTCTACCTTCCTTGAACTCTAAAACCGATAGGCTCCTATAGGCTTTGTACAATTAAATTGTACGCAATCGAATATGTTATGTCAATCACTCCACGTCCATGTACTGATTTAACTCAGTCTACAGAATCAATGATGCCACCACAAAGGATGGTGTCACCATCGTAAATGACAAGGCTTTGGCCCTTGGCAGCAGCGCGGACAGGTGTGTCGAATTCGGCGCAAAGCCGGTCCTGACTGTCAATATAAGCCTTACAGGCAACAGGAGACCCAGTGGAGCGAATTTTGGCGGAAACTTCAATGGCAGAGTCGGAACCAGGCAGGGACTCGACAGCACCCCAGACTAGGTTGGAGGCACGGACAATAGTATTGATGATGTTTTCATTAGACCCAACTATGACACGATTGTTGGGAACATCTATAGCAACAACGTATAAGGGCTGTGAAGCCGATACTCGAAGACCTCGCCTTTGCCCAATCGTGTAGTTCCAAATTCCGTCGTGCCTGCCCAGAACGTTCCCGCTTGTGTCGACGATGTCCCCAGGCGTCGGGGCCACGTCGATTAGGTCAGAGTAGCTACCGCTGTAGAAGTCCTGACTCTCCTCCTGGTCGGCGGGGTGCAGGCCCAGTGCCAGGTCAATTTCTCGGACCTTAGACTTGAGCATGCCCCCAAGTGGGAAAATCGTCGTCGCCAGTTGGGCCTGCGAGAGGCGATACAGAAAATAGCTCTGGTCCTTGGTCGGGTCCACCCCACGACGCAGACAATATCGATTGCCACGTCGCTCGATGCGTGCATAGTGTCCCGTCGCGAAAAAATCGAAATCCAGGCCCGCCTCACGCGCGTAAGTCACCATGGCACCAAACTTTATCTTCTGGTTACACCAAATGCACGGATTCGGGGTACGCCCGCTTAGGTACTCGTCCCGAAAATTGCGCAGCACAATTGACTCGTACAAATCCGCAATATCCAACGTGGTGTGCGAAATCCCCAAAGTCTCACACACCGCCTGGGCCTTCTCCACATCCTGCTTCTCATTCGGCGAAAAGCACGAGTCCTTTATCTCCCCGCTATAGGTTCGGCCTTCTTTCCAAAGTGTCATAGTAACACCCTGAACATCATACCCTTCTTTTTTTAAAATATATGCTGCAACAGAGGAATCAATACCCCCGCTCATTCCAACAAGAACCTTACTCATCTATTGCTATCTCCACTTTTCAAAATCACGTACAGTGCCCCGCTGCCACCCTGAGCCGCCTTGGGCACACTTACCTCTCGAACTAGACTATGCTGCCTGCAAAATTTTTCAATCACTGGCCGCAAAACCGCCTCTCCATTTTTCGAGTGAATCCCCTTTCCTGTGACGACCATTATCTTTCTTAAACCACTTCTGTAGCTTGTCTCAATAAACGAATTGGTAGCCTGAATCGCGTCTTCTAGCCTCATTTCATGCAGGTCAAGCTCACTTTGGGCCTTCATTTTTCGGATTTCATTAATCGTTGGTTGCCTATTTTTTCTGCTAGACTCCTCGTTTGCCTCCTCATTGGCGCGCCTAAGAATCGCATCCCTCTCATTATGAGAACTTTCCCACTCATTATAAATATCCGAAAAATTCTTAGTTGTGGCATTAGGCTTAGTTGCCACATGCTTGGTGTTTTTAGTGTGTCTACTGACCTTGCTTGACTTATTTTTTTGATAATTATCCCACTGATTTAATATATCTGCAAAACTCTGACTGGCCATTGATGCTCCCCCCTGAAATGTGATTCCACCATTGACCAAAATTCCAGTATTGGCTATCCTAACATCCGTTGATTCCATAGCTCAGCTGGATAGAGCACTTCCCTCCTAAGGAAGGGGTCGCGCGTTCGAATCGCGCTGGGATCACTTTAACCCTTGCAATTACGCAAGGGTTTTTTTGTTTAAACTTAGGCCTGCTCCGTATCCACAGTAACCTGCAAATAGAACCTAATTGTATGCCCATTACCCTGATATCTAGTGCAAATATTAACCACCTTTAGATGATTGTAGGCATCAGTAATATCCCGCTTGTGTAGGTTTGCCGTCAGGGCCACTCCTTTAGTATCTGTAATCTTAATTCGGGTCGAGTCCCTACAGACATCAAGAACATCCTTCAAAATCATAATCCGCCTCCACAAAAATCACCTAATATTACAATCCCAACTCCATACTTTCAAGTACGTTACGTAACTTGGTTATTGGACTATTTTAGGAGAACAGGCGAAGTTTTTTGCCAACAATGGGAAAGATGCAGGCCCAAAAGCCGACTAGGAAGTAACGAAGAGCTCGGGTGAGCATGTTATAGATACCTAAAGCTTGAAGCAGGGGTTTTAAGCCAACCATTATAAAAACGATAACTAGCATTCCGACAATGTATCGTGCAATTTTTTTACCCCAGGTTACGTTTTGCACGGAAAAATCGTTGACAAGGCGCTCGATTGAAAGACCGATGGCTAGACCCGAGTATGTGGCTAGAGCGGTGGTTAGGTCAGAGAAGGCGGTTTGGTCGATTTTGTTGAGCATGAGGAGGATGGCCATGACGATGGAGGCGGTGGCGGTTACAATGCCGACGATTAGCATGGTTTTGCAACATTTTTTCTTGTCGTCATAGAGGTTTCCGAAGGCGGCGGAGAAGATGAATGTCATGCCGCAACCGATTAGAAGGCCGCCGACAACGTCCATGGGCCAGTGCACACAGAGGTACAGACGCGAGAGGCCGACAAGGAGAATCAGAATTGCACAGCATATCGAGAGCCATCTTTTCTTGAACTGTACGGCAATTGCGCTGTATGCGCTTGCAGCGCCGGTGGTGTGACCGCTTGGGAAGGAGTAGCCGGTGGCGGTTTGCTGACGGACGGCTTGGACTGGAATTACGTTCCAAGGTCTGGGGAAGCGAACAATTGATTTGGCAATTCCCATCACAGTTGTCGCGTTTAAGATTGACATTGAAATTAAGTAGCCTTTTTTCTTGTCAATGTTCCAATAGATAAAAACAGCAATGGCGATGAGGACAAACTGCTCGCCAAAAATGGTGATTCCCTGAACTATTGTGTTCAGAAAATTGTTGTGAATACTGGAGAAAAACAAAAGTATCTGTTTCTGAATTTCCACTTAAGACCCCTTATATGCAATTCTTATAAGAGATTATACCCCGCCGAGGGTGGCTTTCCAACCCTAGAGTTGAAAATTGCCAGATTTTTTTCTAAATAGTGTTGACAAAGGGTAGCTAATATTGTAATTTCATAATGCATTTGGGATCTTGGTGAAGCTGGTTATCACGCCACCCTGTCACGGTGGAGGCCACGGGTTCGAGCCCCGTAGATCTCGAAAAGAGCTACCAACTTTGGTAGCTTTTTTTTAATGTTTTTATTCTATGTCAATTCTGCTAGGCATGCTTAGAATTCGCACTAAAGGCAACTCGTTTTTTGGGTAATTGATTATAAGCAGTTATTTTCATAGGCATGTTTAAGATGACAAACTCAAAATGTCCCCTGCCAAAGTAAAAATATAGCAAAAATGGTAGGCCTTGACTGCTCAGTTGGCCTTCTCTTTCCTAGAATTCAATTTTTTTCATTTCTGGGAGCGTTTTTGTTCCTAGAATTCGGATTTTTCAAATTCTGGGAAAGAAACGCCTCTAAAGTCGGGCAAAAAGCCTGTTTGAACAGCTAAAATCGGTTAAAATGGCCTATTTTGACTGCTAATTGGCCTTTTCTTTCCCAGAATTCAATTTTTTTTCATTTCTGGGAACATTTTTGTTCCCAAAATTCGAATTTTTCAAATTCCGGGAAAGAAACGCTTCCAAAGTCGAGCAAAAAGCATGTTTAAGCAGCCAAAATCGGTTAAAATGGCCTATTTTGACTGCTAGTTGGCCTTCTCTTTCCCAGAATTCAATTTTTTTTCATTTCTAGGAACGTTTTTGTTCCCAGAATTCGAATTTTTCAAATTCTGGGAAAGAAATGTTGCCGTAGTAGTGTAAAACCTAATTTGACAACTAAAACAGGTATTGAGTAGCACATGTAGGACTGACATTATTGGCAAACTGGCTGTAAATAGTAAAAATGTAGCTAAACCTCTTTTGAAACCAAGCAATTAACGTTGCTTGTAGTGGGTGTGGAGGGAGTGTGCTGATTGATGATGGTATCAACGGCCTGTTTGCAGATATCGACTACACGAAAACAGGTGTCAATGTTCTCGGCATTGAGGGTTAGGCAATCGTCGCCGGGGTATTTGGTGGAGAAGTAGTAGCCGTTGATTTTTTTGAGTTGGTTGGCGACGGATTGGGGAATTTTTGGGGTTCCGTAGCGGTTCCAGTAGTTGACCAGACGGTTGAGGTTGTGGGTGGTGAGGATGTCGGTGAGGCTGTGGCGGCCGACGTCAGAGACGGGAATGTACTGGTTGATTAAATGCTTTAGAAAGCGCTCGCAGGTGTTTTGAGCAATAGCCCCGACAGAGTTTGCAACGATGCCAGTTGATTCTATGTCCTTTAAGAATTTATAGTCGTCAAGGGCAAAGTCATAGTAGGTTTTTAGTTCCATATGCTAAAGCCTTCTTGAGTAACGTTTGTAAAAAATGCGTTGCTATTTTCGCGCCATGCGTCGCCGAAAGCGATGTGGAGGTCGGCCTCGGGTACGTTAAAGTCGCTAGAGGAGATGTTGCCTTTTAGGTAGTTAATCCAGTCAGTATAGTGCTTTTCTGATTTAACTTTTTCATCTAGAACCAAAAGTAAGTCTATGTCGCTACTGGCCTTAGCTGTTCCGCGGGCGGTGCTACCATAAAGAAGGACGTCTGTTACATAGGGCGCAAGAGGAGATTTTTTTATGTTGTCTTTTGCCACTTTCAGTGCCAGTAGGTGCAGGCTGTCGATGTTTGCATCCAGCAGTTTGCCTGAGTGAGGGAAGTCGGCCCGGACGGCTTTTTCTAAGAGTTTTAGCATGTAACTTGGACAAGAACGGGAGTTTTGGTTGTTTTTTTCGGACTCCCAGTTTTGAAGGGTTCTTAATGGTATGCCATAATAAGAGCAGAATTCTTTTTGTGTTAGTTCTGTTGAGCGCCTAAGTTGTTTCACGTCCATAACTATGCATCCTTATTAAAAATATAACGCCCTAGGTGAAGGAGCGCAACATGAAATTTGGCAGTTGGACTGGGTTGAGGGAAATTCCAAGTCTTATAGAGATACATCGAGAAGTTTTTGAGTATAGGGGGACTGGGGGTGGTTGTAGACTTGGTCGATAGGACCTTGCTCGACAATGCGGCCGTTTTGCATCACTAAAACGCGGTCGCAGAGTTGGTAGACAACGTTTAGGTCATGGGAAATGAAGAGAAAGCTAAGGTCAAGGTCGTTACGGAGTTCTTTTAGAAGAGAGAGAATGCTGGCCTGGATGGTAACATCAAGGGCGCTAACCGGCTCGTCCGCAATAAGAAAGCGCGGACGCTGGATTAGGGCTGCGGCGATGCTGACACGCTGGCGCTGACCTCCGGAGAGGTTGTCGGGTTTTTCGTTCCAGCACTCGCGGGGAAGTTTAACGCGCTGGAGCATTTCGCAGACTCTGCGCCTACGCTCTTTAGAGTCGTACTTGCCGAAAACGCGAAGCGGCTCTTCAACCGCCCACTGTGCAGTATAGGCTGGGTTAAGTGAACTGTAAGGGTCTTGGAAAATAATCTGAGGGCGCTTGGTATAATGAATAATTTGACCTTTCTCTGGGGGAATTATCCCTAAAATCATGCGAGTTAAGGTAGTTTTGCCGGTTCCGCTTTCGCCGACCAAGCCAAGGATCTCGCCATGGAAGACGGAGAAGGTTACGTCGTGGAGGACTTCGGGGTTGGGAGTGGAGCGGCCTAGGATGGCGTGGTCGTGGTAGCCGCCGTAGACGTGGCGGACGTCAAGAACTATGTCGGTCATTGGTGCCTCCGGTCGCGAGTGGGGATGGCTTGGATGAGCCGCTGCGTGTATGGGTGTTGGGGGTGATAGAATACGCTATCGGTAGGGCCCGTTTCGACCAGCTTGCCGCGTTGCATGACGGCGATGCGGCTACAAAGGCGGCGAACAACGCTGAGGTTGTGAGAGATTAGAAGCATGGAGATGCCGTATTTTTGGTTAAGTTTTTTGAGTAAATCCAGAATTTGGGCCTGGATAGAGACGTCGAGGGCGGTGGTGGGCTCGTCCAGAAGTAGGATGCTGGGTTCTATGACAATGGCGGCGGCAATCATGCAACGCTGAATCATACCACCGGAGAGTTGGTGGGGGTAGGATTGATAGACGCGTTCAATGTCCTGAATGTCGACCATAGCCATAGAATCTAGGGCCTTCTGCCTGATTTGGGCCTTCGTTAGGTTGGTGTGGATGCGAAGGACCTCGCCAACTTGGTCGCCGACGCGCATCAAAGGGTCCATGGAGCTCATGGGGTCTTGGAATACAACGCCAATTTCTTTGCCATGAAGTTTTCTTAGTTCGCTTCGCTTGGCGTGAAGTAGGTCCTGGCCATTTAGCAAAATATCTCCAGAATATGTGCACTGACGCCTAGGCAGTAGGCCGGCTATGCTCATAGCGGTTACGGTTTTGCCGCTTCCACTTTCTCCAACAAGGCCAACAATTTCTCCATCATTAATTCTAAGCGAGATTCCGCCAACAGCTTCTCTGTTTCGGTTGTTGAATTTGACATGTAAGTCATTTATTTCTAACATGTTAGTCAACCCCCTTCACTGTGGCTTGTAGTCCTTCTGAAAAAAGGCCAACTCCGAAGACTAGCAGGACAATGGTCAGTCCCGTGCTTAGGGCATACCATGGAGCAAGGGCCAACATGCTTTGGGCCTCGGAAAGCATATAGCCTAAGGACGCATCTGGCGGGGTAACTCCAATTCCCAAAAAACTCATGCTGGCCTCTGCCAAAACGGCATTATTAAAGCCTATTGTCAAAGCAGGCAGCAGTACTTGCTTGGTGTTGGGAAGTAGGTAGACAAACATAATTCGAAATTTACTTGCACCCATCAGGCGAGCCCCAATTACAAAGTTGCGGTTTCGCAAAGAGGCATACTCGCTTCTAGTTATGCGTGCAAAGCTAGGTATGAAAACTATCCCCAGTGCTATTATTACGCTGTATTTTCCACTAGGACCTATCAAACTGACTATTAAAAGTGCCAGTAAAAAACTGGGAAATGCGGTAAGTGCATCTGTGACTCGCATTAGCACTTCATCAATCCATCCGCCTAGATAACCGGTTATTGCCCCCAATATTATTCCGAATATGGAACCGATGGCAACTGTTGAAAGGGCTATAAACAGGGTTGTTCCCGTGCCTTTCACTACCCTACTAAAGATATCCCTGCCGAAATTATCGGTACCGAATGGGTGAGCAAGAGATGGTGCTTGAAAACGTCCGTACTTCATTTCTGTCGGAGAGTATGGAGTCCAAAATATACCTATTACAGAAACCAAAACTATCAGGGAAATAATTACTAGACCGACAATTAGAAAGGAGCGAGGATTTACGAATGTGCCTGATGCTCTTAAGGCATGCACTTTTTCACCCGTGCCACCACTGGCCGCGCTGCGCTTAAATCCACTCATGCCCTACCCCCGTTTACGCGAAGCCTTGGGTCAAGAATCTGGCTGATTACATCCGAAAAGAAACTAGCAAGAACAACCCAAAATGCCAAAATCACAACAATGGCTTGGACAACTGGGTAATCGCGGTGCAGAATAGATGAAACTAAAAAACGACCAATTCCTGGTATACCAAGCACTTGCTCCACAACAATGCCAGCGCAGATGAGCTCGGCAAGACTCTGGCCAAGAAAACTAATCACCGAAACTAGGGCATTTTTCAGCACGTGATGATTCAACACCCCGCGCCGGTCATTGCCCCGACTAATCGCCGTTCGCACATAGGCCTTGTTCATCTCCGCAATCACCGTCGAGCGCATCATCCGAATCGTCATCGAAATTCGCGGAATACTCAGGCACACCGCCCCAAAAAAAATATGAAGCATCGACGCCCAAAACGCAACGCCAAACCCCGGAAAATCCCCCGGCGTAAAAAACCGCAAAATCACACCAAACACCCACGAAAACAAAATCCCCGTGAAAAACGGTGGAATTGCCATGCCAAGCTGATTAAAAATCGTCCGCGCCCACATCGTCACACGCCCCGTCCAGCTATACGAAAACACGCCAACCGGCACCGCCACCACAACAATCAACACAAAACTCATCACGCTCAGACAGACCGAGACCCCTAGCTTCTCCCCTATCAGGTCCCACACTCCTTGCTTGTATGAGTACGAGACCCCTAGGTTCCCCGAAAAGAAGCCAACCAACCAACTGAAATATCTTTGCAAAAACGGCCGGTCAAGCCCCAACTCCGTCCTTAGGGCAAGAACCTGCTCCTCAGTAGCCTCTGTTCCAAGCATAGTCCTGACTGGGTCGCCAGAAATGAAATTAAATGCAGCAAATGTCAGAAACGAAACCAGTACCATTGTCAGTACCATAATCACTATTCGTTTCAAAACATAAACTAGCATCTCTTTCATTGCACAATCAATCCAGCAGTTAATCAGTCAAGCACTCAATAATCCCAAGAAAGACAGGCAACGTCAAGAACATAGAGCGGATAAAATGTAAGACCGGTAATTCCCTTGCGCACGGCAACCAAGTCAGCCATATCCTGAATATAGACATTGGCCGCATTTTCAGTCAGATTTATTTCCAACTGCTTATAAAGCTCCGTCTGTTTAGTATCATCTACTTCTGTCAAGGCCTGTGCCAAAATACTGTCATACTCAGCACTACTATAGTTCGTAAAATTATTCCCCGTTGTAGTACCAAAACGCTCTAGCAGTTTTCTTGCCGTCATATTGTCACTACTTACCCCAGTAACAGTAGTCTGGTAGTTTCTGTTCCCATAAACCTCAGCTAGCCAGGTGCTCCAGTCCACAAGATTCAGTGTAGCCGTAATCCCCACCTCCCGAAGTTGCTCGATAATAACTGTAGCCGTATTAACATGAGGGGTGTAGTTACTAGGCACTGTTATAGTCATGCTAAATCCATTCGGATAGCCAGCCTGAGCCAACAATGCCTTTGCTTTTTCCACATCATGAGGATAGTAGTCAGTAAGCTGGTCCAAATAATATTTGGAGAAGGATGGAAACATTGATGTCCCCAGTGGGATTCCGTAGCCGTCAAAGACTAGGTCAATTATGGCATCGCGGTCTACAGCGTAGCACAGAGCCTGTCTAACACGAAGATCATCAAAAGGGGCAACTGCGTTATTTATGTACAGAGCCTGAACCATGTTCATGCTACCTTGGTAGATGTCAAAATTCTGCGCCGAAAGTTGAGCCGTCTGGTCGCTACTCATGTGTGCCACTAGGTCCAGCGCTCCACTTTGTAGACCTAAAATCAACCCATCAGCGCTTTCCATAACCTTGAAAACAATAGTATCTACCGCTGGCTTTTCACCCCAATATTGTTCAAAGCTCTTTAGCACCAAACTATCTTGCACCTTTCTGGACTGAAACTTGTAAGGTCCTGTCCCTATTGGACTTACCTCCTGCTCCTCATAGCCATTTGGAATTATATAGACATTCATCACAGCCGCCAAAAACTCGTTACTCGGCTCGTTTAACTGTATAACTATCTGCTGATTTTCTGCATTTATACTCTTAATTACTGACAATGCTGGCAAATACGCTGCGCTATCCTTTCCGTCCATTCTTCTCTGAAATGAAAATAGCACATCCTCTACCTGAACATCTTGACCATTATGAAACTTAACATCAGAACGCAAATTAAACGTATATGTTAGCCCGTCACTGGAAACTTGCACCGCCTCTGCCACCGCAGGCACAATTTCGCCTGCCGCATTCGGCTTGACCAGACCCTCGAATACATTAAACATCACTTCTTTGGTCCCTGCCGCCGTCATATGGTGCGGGTCTAGGCTATCAAAATCTTGAGCCACACCAACATAAATTGCATTTTCTGCCGCGTGGGCACTTTTTTGCACTACTTCCGCCTGACCACCGCCAGCTTGGGCACTTCCCGTCTGAGTATTTCCAGCCTGCGCATTTTCCGCACCTCTGCCGCAGCCGACTAGGGTCACTATCGCCAGCAAAATTACCAAAAACGCTTTAAATTTCATAAAAACCTCTAATTCTCTCGCATTATACGAAAAACCCCTACCAATCTCAACGTTTCCCATCCCAACATCTGCCACCCAACACCACTCATATTTAACCGAAAATCCTAGCTTTATCTACCAATGTTCAGCAAATTTTACAAAAGCTTGATTCTTTATACGCCCACTTTACTAAATCTCAACGATTTTTTACACAACAATTACACTTAACCCAAATTGAAGCTATGTTTTACTACATTAGCCTCTTTGCGTTATGAATGGCATCGAGTTTTAACCAAACAATTGAACCCCTAAACAACTTTACGTGAAGCTGTCGTCATGGTCCCCAATGTTCCAATATACTACATGCGCTAGCCCAAATGACAAAAAATCAAAGTAAGAAGCCCTATGCTTGTGGCTTATCTAGTTTATTTCGGTCCGACCGGGCAAAAGTCCCCTAGAGTTCCCCCTAGTATTGCAGAAAATTGGCAAATAGGGGGAAATTTCCCCCTAAATCGTAAAAAATCGGCCTTCCAGGGGGAACTTTTTGCTGCGAGTTGAGGTAATGTTGGCTGCTGGCATGGTGGCTGGGATGATATTTGCAGATGACAGCTTGGCTGTAGGGCAAAAGTCCCCTAGAGTTCCCCCTAGAATTTCAAAAATCGAGTAGGGCGGTTTTGCCCGCCCTCTCACACCACGCATACGTGCCGTTCGGC
>X301_European_Hare__coassemble_1416_pt1 | contig 11948 bp, 10 predicted proteins | sample X301_European_Hare__metabat2_high_PE_015 | metagenome-assembled genome bin X301_European_Hare
CATCCCACTCATAATGAATGCAAAAGTGTAGTACTACTTTTGTGTTTATCTAAGGATTAATAATCTTACTGCTGAAGCAGTGACAAGTGCACCTGAAATAATAAAGACATGCGGTTCTACCGAAAAAGAACGCAAGATTGATCAAGTTGCTCTTCGAACTTTAAGCGAATGTATGCAGTACGAGCTTGAGGATGGACCCAAACGAGACAGAAGGCTTTGGCTTGGTGATTTAAGGCTTCAGGCTTTAGCAAATTACTACACATACAAGCATAACGATTTAGTTAAGAGGTGCCTTTACCTCTTTGCGGGAACTAGTGATAAGGATGGCAATCTGCCACAGGCGGTATTTACTAAACCAGAAGTCATAGGCGATGACGCGTCCATGTTCGATTATTCACTTTTGTTTATTCCCGCTTTACAGGAATACTTTGAAAAAACGGGGGATAAGCAGACCGCAGAGGAGTTGTTGCCTGTTGCAATTAAGCAATTATCACTTGCCAGTAAACGTTTTGATAACAACGTTGTTTGTGACAGTAATCAGTTGGGTTGGTGTTTTCTTGATTGGAATCTAGAACTGAACAAGCAATGTGGTGCTCAGGCTGTTTATATCTATTGTTCAAAATATGCCGTTAAGCTAATGCATGCCCTAGGTAAAGATACATCTGAAATTGAGGAAGATATTTCAAAGAAAACAGAAACTGCAATCAATCGATTTTTTGATAAAGAAAAGGGAGTGTTTGTAAGCGGAAAGGATAAACAAGTTTCCCTTGCCTCAAATATCTGGATGTGCCTTGCTGGTGTCTTCAGTGACTCTGAAAATGCAAAGGTGCTTGATAACGTAAAAAATATTGAAAATGCAGTAAGTCTTGTTACACCATATGCTTACCATTATTACGTTCAGGCACTTTTTGATTGTGGAAAGATAAATCAGGCCCGTAAATTACTCAATGATTATTGGGGCGCAATGGTAGACGATGGTGCGGACACCTTCTATGAAATGTTTGACCCTGCAAATCCAGACTTCTCTGCCTACGGAGCAAAAGCCGTTAATAGCTATTGTCATGCTTGGAGTTGTACTCCGTCATACTTTTTAAGAAAATATCTTGTGGGGGAAATAACAATGATTAAGGGAATAATTTTTGATTTGGACGGAGTACTTTTAAACACGGACAATTTCCATTATAATGCTTGGAAGAAACTTGCTGATAGGTTGGGTATATATTTTGACCGCACCATAAATAATCAGCTTCGCGGTGTAAGCCGTATGGCGAGTCTTGATATAGTTTTGGGCGATCATGGAAAGGATTTTACTCAGGAGCAGAAGAATGCTTTGGCAGAAGAAAAGAACAATATTTATAGGCAATCGTTATCGCAAATGACGTCAAAAGATGTGTCTGATGATGTTCGCTTAACGCTTGAAAAAATTCGTTCTGCCGGCCTTAAAACGGCAATCGGATCTTCAAGTAAGAACACGAAGTATATCTTGGAACGAACAGAAATTACACATTATTTCGATGCGGTTTCAGATGGAAATAATATCACTAAATCTAAGCCCGACCCTGAAGTTTTCTTAAAAGCAGCGGAGTACCTTGGGCTTAAGCCTTCAGAATGTATCGTAGTCGAAGATGCACATGCGGGAATTGAGGCTGCAAAGGCAGGTGGCTTTACTGCAGTTGCAATAGGCGATGCAAGAACACACGAAAAAGCAGATTACAAAATAGATAATCTGAAAGATATTTTACAAATTTGTTTAAAATGAGGTACTACTTAGCAATAGATATCGGGGCTTCAAGTGGACGACATATCATCGGTTGGCTTGAGAACGGAAAACTTAAAACAGAAGAAATCTATCGCTTTACTAACGGCAATGAAAGTAAGTGCGGTCATCTGGTATGGGATGCGAAGCGTCTTTTTTCTGAAATTAAAAATGGTTTGAAACAGGCAAAAGTCATTGACAAGGTTCCGTCTTTTATAGGCATCGATACTTGGGCTGTTGATTATGCACTTTTGGACAAGGAAGATAAACTTATAGGTGAAGTTTTCGCGTACAGAGACAGTCGCACAGAAAAAAGCAGTCAAGCCGTTCACCATGTAATACCTTTTGACGAATTGTATAGTAGAACGGGTATTCAGTTTCAGCAATTCAATACAATTTACCAGTTATATGCGGATAAGATAAGCAAAAAAATAGATAGTGCGGAGAGTATGCTAATGCTTCCGGACTATCTTAATTTTTTACTCACCGATGTTAAAAAGCAAGAGTACACAAACGCAACAAGTACAGGATTGGTAAATGCTAAAACACACAAATGTGATTTCGAAATAATAGAAAAACTTGGCTTACCTAAAAAACTATTTGGTGAACTTTCACAACCTGGTACAATTGTAGGTGAATTTAGCAAACAAGTACAAAATGAACTTGGCTATAATGCAATGGTAATTTTGCCAGCAACTCACGATACGGCTTCTGCAGTTCTTGCAACCCCCATAGAGCAGGAAAGCCCCTATATTTCAAGTGGTACTTGGTCATTACTCGGAATAGAGCAGAAAAATGCCCACACTGATAAAGAGAGTCAAAAGTCCAACTATTCTAACGAGGGGAGCATAAATTATAATTTTCGTTACCAAAAGAACATAATGGGCTTGTGGCTGATTCAGAGCGTTAGAAAAGAACTTGGGAATATATCATTTGAAGAGCTTGCAAATATGGCAAGGGACAAGGAAAATTGTGGAATTATTGACGTAAACGACAATCGTTTTCTTGCACCCAATAGTATGATTGAAGAAATTAATAAGGCTCTTGGAAAAAACTTAAATACTGCAGGCATAATGCGCGTTATCTATGATAGCCTTGCTTTAAGTTACGCAGATGCAATAGCTGAACTTGAAAAAAATACGGGAAATAGCTACAAGACACTTAATATAATAGGTGGTGGTAGTCGCGATATGTTATTGAACGAGCTTACCGCAAAGACAACTGGCAAAAAGATTATTACAGGTCCAATTGAAGCCACGGCAATTGGCAATCTTATAATGCAAATGATAGGAACGGGCGAGATAGATGATTTAGCAGAAGCTCGTAAAATAATCAAAAAATCTTTTAAAGTAGAGGAGGTTCGGTAATGTATGAATTAGCAAAGAAGGAGTATGCAAAATATGGAGTGGATACCGAGGCAGCAATAACCAAGCTCAAAGATATTCCCATATCAATTCATTGTTGGCAAGGAGATGACGTTATTGGCTTGGACGGCGGTGGAGCTTTAAGTGGCGGCATTCAAACAACGGGTAATTACCCAGGTAGAGCAACGAATTTCGAAGAACTAAAAGCTGATATTAAAAAAGCATTTAGTTTAATGCCAGGCACTAAGAGATTAAATCTTCATGCAAGTTATGCAATCCTAGACGGAGAGCAGATTGACAGAGATAAATACGAGCCAAGACATTTCAAAGCTTGGGTTGATTTTGCAAAAGAGATTGGACTACAGGGCATTGACTTCAATCCTACCTTGTTCAGTCACAAGAACGTAAAGGATGGTTTGACATTATCCTCCCCAGACGAAAAAATCAGAAAGTTTTGGGTAGATCATTGCAAGGCCTGTTTAAAGATTGCCCAGTACTTTGCAACTGAAATGCATAGCCATAGCCTTGTTAATATTTGGATTCCAGATGGATTTAAGGATGTACCAGCAGACAGACTTACACCCAGACTTCGTTTGAAAAAAAGCCTCGACGAAATTCTTGCTTGTGGATATGACACACAAAAGGTTGTTGTTTCTGTAGAGAGTAAGGTGTTTGGAATTGGTGTGGAAAGTTACACTGTTGGGAATAATGAGTTTTATCAGAACTATGCTGCAAAGAACAATATTTGTTGTCTTTTGGATAATGGCCATTATCACCCACTGGAGTATGTTAGTGATAAGATTCCCGCATTGCTTGCGTTCTATGACAAAGTAGCTTTGCATGTCACTAGAGGTGTGCGTTGGGATAGTGACCACGTTGTGCTATTTGAAGACGAGCTAAAAGAAATTGCAAAGGAAATTGTTAGAAATGACGCAACCGAAAAGGTTCTAATAGGGCTTGATTATTTCGATGCCTCGATTAATCGTTTGTCTGCATGGGTAACGGGACAAAGGTCTATGCAAAAAGCATTGCTTTATGCTTTACTATGTAACCATAAAGAACTTAAGGAATTGCAGGATAAATCAGATTTTACAGACCTTATGGTAAAGCAAGAAGAATATAAGGTATTGCCATTTGGTGCTGTATGGCAAGAGTATTTAAAGAGAGAAAATGTAGATTCAGACTATTTGTCTGAGATTAAAGAATACGAAAAGGAGGTGTTAAGTAAGAGATGAAAGATATACTGAAAGCACCTTTTTTAATTGAAATGTGCAAGACCACATCTAATATGTATCGCCTTGGCTGGGACGAAAGAAATGGTGGAAATATCAGCTATTTACTAGATGAAAGTCAGGTTGCTGAATATCTTGATTTGAATAAGGTTATCCGCTACATCCCACTTATGGGCGTAAATATAGCAGAATTCGATGTAAGTCCAATAATAGGCAAAATCTTTATTGTTACGGGTACTGGCAAATACTTTAAAAACGTGCAAGATGACCCCGAAAGTAATCTTGGAATTGTTCGCATATCACAAGATGGTAAGGGTGTTGAATTGTTGTGGGGGTTTAAGGATGGTGGCAGACCTACAAGTGAATTCCCAGCACATCTAATGTCTCATATGGCAAGACTTAAAGTTGACCCAGAAAATAGAGTCATCATGCACTGTCATCCAACGTATACTCTTGCAATGAATTTCGTACATGAGTTAGACGAAAAGAAATTCACGCATTCCTTATGGGAAATGTGTACTGAGTGTATTGTTGTATTCCCCGATGGTGTTGGAGTCCTTCCTTGGATGCTCTGCGGAACAGACGAAATAGGTAGGGCAACGGCCACTAAAATGGAGGAATTTCGCCTTGTCATTTGGGCAATGCACGGAATTTATGGTGCAGGCAAGACCATGGATGAAACCTTCGGACTTATTGAAACAGTAGAAAAGGCTGCTCAGATTTATATGCTGACGGCTCATCTTCCTAGAGTAAATACTATTAAGGACGAAGAGATGCTACAACTTGTAAAGCTCTTTGGCGTAAAATATCGCAAAGACTTTTTAAATATTGAAGAGAGGTGATGTTATGAGCAATCGAATTGTTTTAAATGAAACAAGTTATCACGGGGCAGGTTGTATCAAAGAGATTGTTGGAGAGGTTGAAAGAAGAGGCCTTACAAAAGCCTTTGTCTGTTCAGACCCTGACCTTGTAAAATTCAAGGTTACAGACAAAGTATTGAAGGTACTTGATGGAGCAAATCTTGCTTACGAGCTTTATAGCAATATTAAACCAAATCCCACAATCGAGAATGTGCAGACTGGCGTTGCCGCTTATAAGAAGAGTGGTGCGGACTATATTATCGCAATTGGTGGCGGCTCATCTATGGATACGGCAAAGGCAATTGGCATAATTATTAACAACCCTGAATTTGCCGATGTTCGTTCACTGGAAGGAGTTGCACCTACTAAAAAGCCTTGTGTTCCTATCATTGCTGTTCCTACAACAGCAGGTACTGCAGCGGAAGTTACAATCAACTATGTTATTACAGACGTAGAAAAGAAGCGCAAATTCGTCTGTGTTGATGTTCACGACATTCCAGTAGTTGCAATTGTTGATAGCGATATGATGAGTTCCATGCCAAAGGGTTTGACTGCTGCAACTGGTATGGATGCCTTGACTCATGCAATTGAAGGCTATATTACCAAGGGCGCATGGGAAATGACTGATATGTTCCATTTGAAGGCCATTGAGATTATTTCAAAGTCTTTGCGTAGTGCAGTTGCAAACGAAAAAGAGGGCAGAGAGGGAATGGCTCTTGGACAGTACATTGCAGGTATGGGCTTTAGTAATGTAGGTTTGGGCATTGTTCACTCAATGGCTCACGCTTTAGGCGCTGTATATGATACACCCCACGGAGTTGCAAATGCTATTTTGTTGCCTACAGTTATGGCATATAACGCAGATGCAACGGGTGAAAAGTACCGCGACATTGCTAAGGCTATGGGCGTTGAAGGTGTTGACAAGATGACCATTACTGAGGCAAGAAAGGCTGCTTGCGACGCAGTTGCACAACTAAGTAAAGATGTTGGTATTCCTCAGGACCTAAAAGGCATAGTAAAGGAAGAGGATATTGACTTCCTTGCACAGTCAGCAATGGACGATGCTTGCCGCCCAGGCAATCCCAAAGATCCTACTAAGGAAGATATCATCAAGTTGTACAAGTCATTACTGTGATCATTCACTTATGATGAAATGAAAAGGCGTCCTGAAATTTAGATGGGCGCCTTTCTTAATTTATGGAGAACAAAGGATTTATCATATTAGTTCTTTATCTAATATCAAATTTGCTATTATTAAGACTGTATTCAACTAAAACATAACTTACATCCCAGGTGCCTCATCACATTGATTTTTTACTTGAAGCATAACTTTAACTTGGAGTATAACTCTCATTGTTTAATATATAAAGGGAGGAACCATCATGTGGTTTTGGTTTGCTCTTGGCTCTGCAGTTTTCGCAGCTTTAACATCAATCTTAGCAAAGCTAGGAGTTGAAGGCGTTCCCTCAAATCTTGCTACAGCTATTCGTACTGTAGTGGTAGTAATTATGGCGTGGGGAATGGTCTTTGTCACCAACCAACAAGGCGGAATAAAATCAATCAGTAACAAAAGTTGGTTATTCCTAATCCTCTCTGGCTTAGCCACAGGGGCATCTTGGCTTTGTTACTACAAGGCACTTCAAATAGGGGATGCCTCCAAAGTTGTTCCAATAGATAAACTTTCCGTTGTAATCACACTTGTTTTAGCTTTTATCTTTTTACATGAACAATTTACGGTAAAGTCAATCATTGGATGTATCCTAATCGGTGTCGGAACAATACTTATGGTGCTATAAAAACTGAAACAACATCTTTACAAAATAGTTGATTACGTCTTTCATGTAGTGGAGGAAAGAAATCTAACACATTATCAAAATAATATAATGAAAACTTTGAAGACGCATTTGAAAATGCTTAGATATTAGTTTTCTTAGCAAATTATGTGATAAATAGACCTATGGCTAAAGAATTGTTGAAGCACAATTTTAATACTAGAATGTTTTAGGAATAATTTATAAGCTAAAAGATATCGCAACATGTCTTGTAATGGGGGCAGAAATTGCTTATTTATAGTGCAACTAAAAGAGATTTCAGAGAAAGCACAAATTTGAACAAAATAGCCAATATTCTTTCAGAATCATTTAGAGAACATCATATCAGTGGTGGTCAAGAAGCTGAAAAAAACGCATGGCGTATTTCGTTGCAGTATATGAAAAATGCGGTCGAGGTATCTAATGTCCCTGATGATGTTGAGATTGCAATAGAATATCAGATTCCAAGAACGTCTAAACGCGTTGATTTTATGATTGGCGGTATTGATGACAATGGAAACAACAATGTAGTTATCGTGGAACTAAAACAGTGGACAAGTGCAGAAAAAGTTGATGACATAATGCTTCATAGCGTGAGGACATTTGTTGGTGGTGCTTATCGTGTTGTAAGCCATCCATCATACCAAGTTTATTCCTACGCTCAAATGATAAAAAATACGTCTGGCTATGTACAAGATAATAGGGTAGGGATAATTCCTTGTGCTTATCTTCATAACTGTGAACCTGCTAATAGAGCACCATTAGATGACGATATTTATAAAGATTGGGTATCAGAAGCTCCTTTGTTTGTAGAAAATCAGGTTGAGGAATTAGGTAGTTTCATTAGAAAATACATAACCAAACGTTCTGTCGATGGGCAACTATTATACAACATTGATAACGATGGAAATATAAGACCCTCTAAGGCGCTCCAAGATTGTCTTGTTTCTTTGATGACTGGAAATCAAGAGTTTATAATGCTTGATGACCAAGTTGTTGCGTTTGATATGTGCACCAAAATAATGGATCAATGCAAAAAAGATGGAAAGAAAAGGTGCGCAATTATTCAAGGAGGGCCAGGAACCGGTAAATCAGTTCTTGCAATCAATTTACTGTATGAATTTACTGCGAAGAAAACATATAACGTAAATTATTGTACAAAAAATAATGCACCAAGAGAAGCTTACAAATATCTTCTAGCCAAATCTGATTTAAAGGCAAAGGCCAACATTGAAAGTTTGTTTAGATCTCCATTTGGCTTGAGCAAAATTAAACCTAACTTTTACGATTGCCTTATCGTTGATGAAGCTCATCGCTTAGTGAAAAAGATGTATGGTGACTGGAATGGGGAAAACCAGGTCAAAGAATGTATTGCAGCATCACTATTTACCATATTTCTAATTGATGAGAATCAGCATGTAACGAAGTCTGATATAGGAAGTATTGAGGAAATAAAAAAATGGGCCAACGTTCTTGGTCATAAAGTATACATTAATGATGAAATGGTCCTTCGCAGTCAGTTTAGATGTAATGGTAGTGATGCATATATACAGTTAATCAATAATATTCTTCAAATTAGTGATACTGTTGATGTTGATTTATCAAAAATGAACTTTGACTTTAGGGTTTTTGATGATCCAAATGAACTTAGAAATGAACTAAGAAAACTTAATGAAGTTAATAACAAATCAAGAATGGTTGCAGGCTATTGCTATGACTGGAATGTAAAAAAACACAGAGGGGAATACGACATCCATCTTAAGAACGATTTTAAAGCCAAGTGGAATCTTGATGGTGACAAGATTTGGGCTATAAACAAGAATTCTTTTGAGCAAGTTGGTTGTATTCACACTGCACAGGGTCTTGAGTTCGATTATGTTGGCGTTTTGATAGGGAAGGACCTAAGATATGATTCTACAACCGGGCAAATCATAACCGATAAGACTATGATATCAAAAGATGACAATTCTTCTAAGATTAGAACCTCATCGGATGATGAAGCAAAATATTTGATAAAGAACACTTATAAGACTCTTCTAACAAGAGGTCAAAAGGGATGTTTTGTTTTTTGTGAAGATGATGCTTTGAGAGACTACATAAAGTCTTTTATAAATAAAAATTAAATTGTTTTAACCACAATAGAATAAGGGCAGACTACAAACCATAAAAAACCTCAGCGGAAGCTGAGGTTTTAGCCAGAAAAGGGAATCGAACCCTTGACCTGCTCATTACGAGTGAGCTGCTCTACCCCTGAGCTAATCTGGCATACGTATGCAAGATAATCAATTCGCGCTGATTTGTAAATAACTTAGTTGACTATTTTACCTAGCGATATTAATTTTAGGGCATGGATAGAATCGTTATTGTTCCGCCACGTGATGAGATTATGCCACCCCAGCAAAAGAAGGGGAGGCGAGGAGCTAGGCCGTACGGGCTACCGCTTTCGAAAGAGCTTTTGTCCTATTTAGAGGATATTGCGCCAAATTTCTCAAAAAACCAAGCTTTGGATATGTTCTTTGTTGGAAGATTCTTTGGCATGACTGTTGCTAATACTTTTAACGAGGACGATTTAGATGATGACGACCAGTTAATGGATGAGGAGCCATAATGCTGGTCCTTGGTATTGAAACATCATGTGATGAGTGCTCCGCGGCCATTGTTGAGGATGGGAGGCGGATTTTATCAAATGTAATTGCAACTCAAATTGAACTCCATAGGCCTTTTGACGGCGTGGTGCCAGAGTTGGCATCGCGTCTTCATACGGAATGGATTTCACAGGTTGTGGATGCGGCGGTTAGACAGGCTGGGATTGAACGCGGTGATATTGAGGCGATTGCGGCAACAGCAAGACCGGGGCTTTTGGGGTCGTTGTTGGTGGGGCTGAATTTTGCCAAGGGGATGGCAGCGGTAATAGGCGTTCCGTTTATTGGGATTGATCATATTCGAGCACATTTATATGCTCCACAAATTGAAAAGCCATTGGAGTATCCGTATCTTGGGGTGCTACTTTCTGGTGGACATACAGTTATCTGCAGGGTAGATAGCTACGATAGTATCGACGTCCTAGGAACGACAGTTGATGATGCAATTGGCGAGGCTTTTGACAAGGTTGCAAAGCACTATGGTCTAGGATACCCAGGTGGGGTTATGATTGACGCACTGGCGCAAAAAGGCGACCCGATGGCGTTTAAGTTCTCGGGCCCTAAGATGAATACCAGTTATCATCCTTATGATATTTCATATTCGGGATTGAAGACTGCAGTAATTAATCAGTTGGAAATTTTCTCGACTGGAAAGCCCGCTACCGCTGAAAATATAGCTGCCAGTTTTCAACGAGTTGCTGTTGGTATGTTAATTAAGAGAGTAGAACGCGCATTAAAAGATACTGGACTTAAAAGAGTGTCCGCTGGAGGCGGAGTTGCAGCTAATTCATTGGTGCGCAGTTCGTTAAAGGCATTTGAGAACGAAGGTTATAAAGTGTCATTCCCTTCACTTAAATTATGCACAGACAATGGAGCTATGGTGGCTGGTCTTGGGTATAGGTATATTCAAGACGGGATTACTTCCGACTTCAGTTTGTCTGCTTCGGCTAGGGTAAGAGCGTTTAAGAAAGGGTGAGCTTTTAGTTTTAGTGAGTGTTTGTATAATTTAAGTTTTGTTGTTGTAAATTTAGTTGCGATAAACAAGACTTCTTTTTGTGTACTTAAGTCAATGCTATACTATTATTTTCTGCAGTAAAGAATTATGATAAATTCATATGACTTAAGTTAGGTATTTCAGTTACTTTGAATTTGTTTGATTTTTTGGGAAATTTGATATAAAGGGATACACATTTGAAGATGCCTTTTGTGGTTGTTATGTGCTGAATATATGGATGTTTTTTTTTCGACAAAACAGTTGATTTATGGATGACTAGCGGTCATCTATCATATTTTGTTCCAAATATCTTCAACTACCTTTGCAACGTCATTTGGAATGGATATCCCCGAATTTTGCGGAGTCCAACACATAGTACTTGAAATACTTTTTAACATGTCTATAGATAGAATGGTAGTTGCTGGATCAACAATTTTATCTATTTTAATGTATATTCTATTAACTGTCTTCCCTTGTTTTGCTTTAGTTTCGTCCCAATTAGTTCCCTCAAACACCGGTGTCAGAGCTTCACCGCTAGCTATAATACCACGAGGTTTTTCACCCAACCGAATAATAAAAATACGATCTCCAGGCTGTATGGTTTTTGTTATACCACATGACCACTTGCAGTACGAAGCTCCTACTGCATTAACTTCTCTAATCATTTCTTTATATCCGTCTATTGGATTATCCCACGGCCACTTGCGAGGGTTCCAAGTAAAAAGCCAATATTTCATGTTCTATTTTCCAAACCTATATTTTATGTAATCCCATATAAAGCAAATAATTCATGTTCTAGCTACAACAAAAGACTACGATTACCTATTTTATCTATGACTTCCTCTATTATCAAGAAACTTAGAAGCAAAGCATTAATCAATTCTTGGCATTTCTTGTTATTTTCACTCGACAAAAATGAACTAAAAAATGCATTATTCTTCAAGGATAAAATCATATCTTCCATTTGAGCACTCATAGGAGTAATAATTTGGGGCTAATTAAAAAGTCGACGTGGACGGAGAGGAAAATAATAAGATTAAACTATGACACTTAGATTTAGTATGTAGTTGAAAAGCTTTATCTAAGTTGTTTCATAAATGGAATATAATAGGGGCAGTTTGAGTTGGAAATGTGTCGCTTCGCCATTGGAATGGAGTTTGGGTGCTTGAATTTGCCGATTTGAACAGTTTTTGACTGGGTATTTGAGGGTGCTAGGTTTTATTTGAAGAAAGGGTATGTCAAGGGGAAGTAATTTTTTCCCAGATTTTCGGTCAACATTAACTCGAATA
>X301_European_Hare__coassemble_1444_pt1 | contig 11538 bp, 8 predicted proteins | sample X301_European_Hare__metabat2_high_PE_015 | metagenome-assembled genome bin X301_European_Hare
GCTCTTGGGGTGCCCGTACTTACATCATCGTCATGTTAATCCGAGAATGCAGGCTGTAATTAGATTTTCTTTTACTACGCCGCAAATATTTCTCATAGTTTGCATATGTGGTCTGGTGTTACTAACGCTACTTTCGACCGAATGCTCCTTCATCGTGAAATCATCAAAATTGATGGTATGTCATACGGGCTAAAAATCAGCCTTTTGAGGTTGCCATAGACATGCATTTTCAACTTGGCATTTACAGTCCGCTCTAGTTTTGTTTCGTCAAATATTTACGTTTTCCCTATGTTAGGCCTTACTGTTTTAGTGGCTGTCTGTGCAGATTGAGTTTTAGTACGGACCTTGTAGGCCTGATAGTACTCTTGATACTTAAGCAAGTTTGCTTTTGGAAGTAGTCTGATTCTATACAAATCTTGCCCGCAGAAAAGGTTCATTGTCTGCTTTGTGGTGAGAACAAATGAAGATATTTTTTCTAATGGCAAGTCTATTGTTTCTTTATTATGTTTTAGATGCAGAGCATCATCTTTTAACTGTATTGTAAAGTTTGTAGATAACTCTTCCAAATCTCCAGTATTATTGGCATCACCTTTTTTAAGAAGGACCCCTCTCTCTTCTGGAAACTGCTTTACCTTTCCAATATTCTTGGCCTGCCACTTGTGCCATTGACTTAGTTTTGTAAATGGAACATCAATTGATGTAAGATTATCCTTGTCATTTAAAACAGTGTTAGTGTTACATTTTTTGCACACTACCCTATTTCCTTCTGTCCTAAGACTATCGACTGCCTTGCACCTTGGGCACATGTACAAAAATTGCTGTAGGCCCTCTGCCCTTTTGTGGCTAGTATATTTATAATCAACTGTTTCTTTCCACTGGTCGTTAGAGAAGAAAAGGTATTTCTTAACCAATGCTGCCAAGGTGGGAATATCCATTTTGGAAAACTCAAGCGGGTCTATCTTATACTTTATATTGACAACTATAGGGCCATGCCTTCTCTTGTCTGCCCATCTTGGATCTTGGGCAAAGGCACCCTCTAGGTGTACAAAAAGGACTGGAACTTTGAACATTCTTATCATTTTAGCCAACGAAACATAGTTAATTGGCATTATTTCTCCATCCCAGGTTCTTGTACCTTCTGGAAATATTCCTACACTGTCACCTTGATTCAATGCATTGTTAATGCTTCTAAGTGTAGTGATATAGTTTTGCCCATGGTGTTTTGGTATAGCTTTGCACCAATCACCTAACACCTTATTTGAAAACTTTGTCTCAAAAAGGGACTCTTCAACTGACCATCTTATGTGCTGCGGGAAAACGGTAGATATTACCACTGGATCCAATTTTCCTGCGTAATTTGACAGAACCAGATATGGGTTCTGCTTTAAATTTGCCCCACAGTCATTTTTGAAGCTGATTTTTCGACTTGCTTTAAGTAGCGTACCATAAGTTACTCGAGCAATCTTAATAAAAAGTGGCATATCACTTGGCATATCTATATCCTATATATCTAATCACACACTAAAGCACAAAACTGTTACAAACCTACAGCACATTCAAGCGCAATTTTATATTATATCACAATATTTAACATTGTATTGCACGCAACGCGAAAAAACCAAAATATTCCACAAAAAAGCACAATAATCGTATACAATAATTCTTGGAAAAAAAATGCTCATAGGAATTCTTCCCACAAGGAGAATTCCCAACTAAGGAGAAATTGTAATGATTGTTGCCGCTATCGTAATTGTTGTGCTTGTCTTATTGGCAATTGCACTCTATCTGGTATCCAACATGTTCGCCAAAGTCGTCGTCTTCCCCAATACTCGCGACTATGACTTCTCACGCAAACAGGTTCTAGACCACAACTGCCCCATTGATCCACTCAGCGTTCTAGAAAATCACCGCGTTGAGGAGTTTACCTATCCTTCCGAATTCGGCTATCAACTATATGGGAGAATCATCTATGCCAACCCTGATGTCCACTTTCCGGACGGAAAACAACGCGTAGTCATCCTCAGTCATGGTTGGACTAGCAACCACATCACCATGCTCACGTACGGCAAACTCTATCAGGAACTTGGATTTTCCATCGTCGCCTTCGACCACCGCTACCACGGCAAAAGCGACAAAACCGCACACTGCACCATGGGTCTCTACGAAAGCAAAGACCTTATTGGCCTTGCCAACTTCGTCCGCTCCAAATTCCCATCCGACACCATCTGGGGCCTTCAGGGTGAGTCCATGGGTTCCGCCACAGCAATGCAAGCTGCACCTGACATCCCCTTCCTCTCCTTCTTGGTCGAGGACTGTGGCTACTCCTCTCTGAAGAATCAAATGGCTGCTACTTTGGATAGCAAAAAACTCCCGCACTTTCCAATTCTTAACATTGGCGGACTAATTCTAAAGCGCCGCTACGGCCTAGACATGAGCCAAGTGGACGCCACTAAGGCTGTAGCCAAACTAGACATTCCAATGCTCTTCTGCCAGGGGGATAGTGACACCTTTGTTCCAACTAGACTGATTTATGACATCTATGAGGCAAAAAAAGATAAAAAGCGAATGCAACTCTTTGAAGGGTCCGAACATGCAGAAAGCATTTGGGACCATACAGACCAGTATCGTCAGGTTCTTGCCTCATTCCTTTCAGACTACGGAATAATTCCTAAGAGCTGAGCTAAGTCCTTTGTAATAAGGAAACATCTGGGCCCTGAGACACGTAAACCTTAAATTCAAAACCGAAAGTCGCCTTTCCTCTTGCAAATTCTGTGACGAAATTGCAGTGTTTGACAAAGGCCAAATTACCAACTTTGGACCGCACAGGCTCATCCCTCCCCACACTCGGACGGGGCCTGTGTTTTTTATCATGTTTTTTCATAATAATCATTGAATGAAATCTTCTTCAGCTCCCCATATTACTCGTTAGAATACTGTTAATATTTGAAAATAATGTGTAAATTACAAAGCAAAAGCAAGAAAAAATGTGTAAAAAGATAGATTATTGTCTGGAAAAAATGTGTAAATACATAGCATATAATTTGGAAAAAATGTGTAAAAAGTATAACATATCTTAAGAAGAACTTGCAAATTTCATCCCACAACAAAAGGAATGTGTTAAACTGTTTTTAGATTGTCTTGGAGGCCTGCTGTGAAACGCAATGCAATAAATGAGTTAATTAAATGGAAATCTGATCCTGACCGAAAACCTTTAGTCCTTAAAGGTGCAAGACAAGTTGGAAAGACATGGTTAATGAAAGAGTTTGGTCATACAAACTATGAAAATACTGCGTACTTTAACTTTGAAGAAAGTGATGAGTTAAAAACTATTTTTCAGACCAATAAAAATCCTCAACGAATTATTGATATTTTATCACTTATTAGCAATTGTAAAATTACTCCTGGGAAAACCTTAATTATATTTGATGAAATACAAGAATGCCCTCAGGCTTTGAATTCGCTTAAATATTTCAAAGAAAACGCAAATCAATATCATGTAATTGCTGCAGGAAGTCTTCTGGGAACATTATTATCTGAACCAATGTCTTATCCAGTTGGAATGGTCAACCTATTACATGTATACCCACTTACCTTTGATGAATTTCTTTCTGCAGTAAATGAAAATCTTTTCAATTATTATAAAACAATCACCAAGGGTTCCCACATTGAAGACATATTTCATAATAGACTTTGGGAAGCACTTTGCTACTATTTAATAATAGGCGGAATGCCAGAGTGCGTTTCTTCCTGGATAAAGCACAAAGACCCAGTAAGAATTTCAAAACTTCAGAATGATCTTATTGAAATATATGAAAATGATATCTTAAAACATGGTGGAAAAATCAATAGTGCCAGAACATTGATGGTTTTCAGAAACATTAGCACCCAACTTGCTAAACCCAACGAAAAGTTTATTTATGGCGCCATAAAGGAAGGTGCCCGCGCACGCGAATTTGAGGAAGCCATTGAATGGCTTGTCTCAGCAGGTCTTATTAATCGTCTTTACAATATTTCTAAGCCAGAACATCCTCTACCAGCTTTTGACAGATTAGATTGCTTTAAGCTTTTCATGCTTGATACTGGACTTTTAAAACACATGTCTGGCATTGAAAACACTGCTATCCTTCTAAAAAGTGATTATCAATTTAAAGGTCCACTAACAGAAAACTATGTTCTACAGCAAATTATCGGTCAATTTAATGTTGCTCCCCGTTATTTCTCGTGGAATAAAGGTGAACTTGATTTTGTAATTCAATCAAATACAAATATCATACCAATTGAAGTCAAAGGCGGTTCGGATAAAAGTGCAAACTCATTTAAAAGATACATTCAGGACCATCAAAGCATAGAGGCAATTAGATTCTCAAGCCAAAACTATCTTAAAAGTGGACAAATAACAAACATCCCCCTTTACCTTGCACCAAAGCTAAAAGACCTACTTTAACTTTCTAATCACCACCATTAAACAGATTTTCCGTCTCAAAAAAATCAAGGTCCCAAAGAGGGACCTTGAAAAGTTTATTTAGTACTGCTAGGAAGCGCTTATTTTTAGTTGGAAAGGCTTTCGATAATGCTCTTGGCGGCAAGTTTGCCAGCACCCATGGCAGAGATGACGGTGGCAGCTCCGGTAACTGCATCGCCTCCGGCGTAGACGTTAGCGCGAGAGGTCAGACCATCCTCGTTGACGATGATGCCTCCGTGGGCGTTGACTTCAAGGCCCTTGGTTGTGGACTTAATCAGTGGGTTGGGTGATGTGCCAATGGCGATAACTACAGTATCGCAGTCAAGCACATACTCTGAGCCAGGAACGGGGATTGGGCGGCGGCGACCCTTGGCATCGGGCTCGCCAAGCTCCATTTTGATGACTCTACAACCAGTGACAAAGCCGTTCTTTTCATCGCGGGGGTTGTCTGGGTTGTTGTAGCCGAGAATTTCAACTGGGTTGCGCAGAAGCTCAAACTGAATGCCTTCTTCTTCGGCGTGCTCTACCTCTTCACGACGGGCAGGAAGTTCCTGCATGGAGCGGCGGTAGACAATGTAAACTTTTTCAGCGCCGAGCCTTAGAGCAGTACGGGCAGCATCCATAGCTACGTTTCCACCACCAACTACAACTACTTTGCCACCCTTCATGATTGGGGTATCACAGACATCCCTAAAGGATTTCATTAGGTTGCTGCGGGTTAGGAACTCATTAGCTGAGTAAACGCCTTTAAGCGATTCGCCAGGGATGTTCATGAAGTTGGGCAATCCTGCACCTGAACCGACAAATACAGCCTCATTGCCCTGCTCAAAGAGCTCGTCTATAGTGAGAGTCTTACCAATGACGGCGTTGGTGACGAATGTGACGCCAAGCTGCTTGAGTGTGTTGACTTCTTTGGCGACGATGGCTTTGGGGAGACGGAATTCGGGGATGCCGTAGACTAGAACGCCGCCTTCAGTGTGAAGAGCTTCGTAGACGGTGACCTGGAAGCCGGCTTTGGCTAGGTCGCCTGCGCAGGTTAAGCCTGAGGGGCCGGAGCCGACGATTGCGACGCGGTGGCCGTTGGAAGCGACTTTCTGCGGGGCTTCGGTGGAGTGCTGATTGTGCCAGTCGGCGACAAAGCGCTCTAGGCGGCCGATTCCGACGGGCTCGAATTTGATGCCAAGTGTGCACTTGCTTTCACATTGGGTTTCTTGTGGGCAGACGCGGCCGCAGACGGCTGGTAGGGAGGATGACTTGTTGATGACGTTATAGGCACCCTCGATGTCGTCCTGTTTCAGGCAGGAGATGAAATCGGGAATTGCGATGTTGACAGGGCAGCCTTGGACGCAGGGTCTGTTCTTGCAATTGAGGCACCTTTTGGCCTCTGCAATGGCTACCTCGTGGGTGTAGCCAAGAGCGACTTCGTTAAAGTTGTGGGCGCGAACCTGAGGGTCCTGCACCGGCATTGCATGTTTTTTGGGATCAAGTGGCATTTTTCGTCCTCCTCAAGCGTTTTGGCCTGCGGCCTTGTACAGATTGCAAGTTTCCTCGTAGGCCTTTCTTTCAAATGGGAAGTACATTCTTGACCTAGACATTGCCTCATCGAAGTCAACTTCGTAACCATTAAAGTCAGGACCATCAACACAAGCAAACTTTGTAACACGCTTTCCATCTTCAGTCAGTGTCAGTCTGCATCCACCGCACATTCCAGTTCCGTCAATCATAATCGGGTTCATGGAAACTGTTACTGGTACATTAAATGGCTTTGCTGTTAGGGTGACAAACTTCATCATAATCAGTGGCCCGATTGTGATAATTTCATCAAACTTCTCGCCTGCTTCTAGCATCTCTTTCAAAGGAACTGTGACGTTTCCTTTTCTTGCGTATGAGCCATCATCTGTCATAACAATTAGTTTTTCGGATACGGCTTTAAACTCATCCTCAAGAATCAAAAGGTCTTTGCTTCTAAAACCAATAATGCTGACAACCTCTGTTCCCTGAGCTTTGAATGCCTGAGCTACTGGGAGTGCAATTGCACAACCAACACCACCGCCAACGATGCAAACTCTTTTTTTGCCTTCAATTGCGGTTGGTTTTCCAAGTGGTCCGACAAAGTCCTGAATTGAATCTCCTGCATGCTTGTGATTGAGCTTCTCTGTTGTTGCTCCAACAATCTGGAAGATGATTTTGACTGCTCCAGTTTCCTTGTTTACTCCGGCAACTGTGAGTGGGATTCTTTCTCCGTCCTCATCAACTCTGAGGATGATAAATTGGCCGGCTTTAGCCTTGTTGGCTACTAGCGGTGCCTCAATTTCCATCTGTGTTACAGTTGGGTTGAGATCTTTTCTGCTGAGAATTTTGTACATTTCAAAACCCCTTATAAAGAATTTCCTAATAATGTGCTAGCCTTGCAAGCACAACTTGCACCCGCATTCATAGGTTAGTTGGAAATCAATTTTGAGAGCAAATATCAAGAACAAATTATCCTGTTCCTGTCCTTAATCTGTTCCTAGGTTGTTCCCTCCCTTCCTTTGTAGCGAAGCGCTTTTTATTTTAAAAACCAAATGTTAACCAAGTGTTAACTATTTGTGCTTAATCGCGCTAATTATATTCCTTGGGGTCAAAATATTCCATATGATTTATTACAATTTGCCCTATTTTGTGAAAGTTTTCACAACAATTGGCTGCAATAACTGTACTTGGCCCATCCAAAACCAAGTCTGTGGTCAGTCTGATGGCACCGCCCCCGCTGGAAAAATCTCTTGTAACACCGCTGTTATCAGCACCAAGTTCACTCCAATCCAACGTTCCAATCACCCCGCCGGCCTCACGTAAAATCACCGCTGCCGCCGCAAAGTCCCATGGGAAAAGCCGAATCTCAAAATACGTGTCCACCCTTCCCGCCGCCAGATAGCACAATTCCAAGGATGCTGCCCCAAAACGCCTAAAATCAGCACATTTTTGGTACGCATCAAATAGCACATCCGAGCAAATTTTCGAATAATTTTTCCTATAAAGACACAGCGCCGTACACAAAATCGAGTGCTCAAAATCTTTTTTCGACACCGAAATTCGCTCACCATTCAAATACGCCCCACCACCTTTGATGGCCCAAAACAGGTCTTTTAAATCAGGATTATACACAACTCCCAAAACTAGGCCATCGTTTGTTCTAAACGCCACGGAAATCCCCGACTGTCTCATCCCCCTCGAAAAATTCGCCGTCCCATCAATCGGGTCCACAATCCAACACATCTCCCCCTTGCCGTGCTGCCACCCCTCTTCTTCGCCTTGAAAACTCGACCCAGGCACCAGACTAGGCAGTCGCTCCTGCAAAAACTCCTGCACCGCCACATCCGCCGACGTCACGATATTATACGACTCGCCCTCCTTCTCACAGACCGAGAACTCTGTCACCTGTGTAAACTTTGCCGCTTCCACGACTACTGCCTTAACCTGTTCCACAAGTTTATTCAAATCAAGCATCTGTATACTCCTTATTCTACTGCTCACCCCCACATAGGATAATCAAAGTCCATCTTCACTGTCAAAATACTTTCCTAGAATTTTATTTTTCAAATTCTGGGGAATATGTGAATGTCATTTTGAGGAGGTAATGGCAGAGCGTGTAATTAGGACTTTGAGTTGGTAGTCGTTAGAAGCATCATAGAGGTGCTGGTCTAAGGTATAGGGGCCGCAACTTCCAGTGCCTATTCCTTGCTGGAAAGCGTTAATCGTAACATAGGTGCCAGTGGTTTTTTGGTCTTGGCGGTGCTTCATTCCGATTAATTCAATATCGGAGTAAGGTTTGACAGACAGTTCATAGGGCTTGTCTATAGCAAGGAAAGAAACAATGCTATTTGTAGTGTTATGGGCACTGGAATAGAGGGTGGCGAAGGTAGTGTCGCAGCGATTGCCACTTTCTTGAGGCCTGATGTTGGGCTCGACCATGGCAGTTACTGGGGTGGTGCAGTCAAGGATGGGGAATTGCTCCTTCATGTCTATGTAGGATTCGCCTGAGCGGCCGTGGTAGTGAACGGTATCAAGGCTTTGGTCAAGTTTGAAGGCCTTACCAAAGCGGGGAATCTTGCCCTTGCCTCTTAGACGGTGAAGAGTTGAGGTAAGAAGAATGGCTTCGGAGCCATCGGGGAGACTACAACCTTGGTACTGGTCGGTACAAAGGAAGGTTAGGCCAGCTACCTTTATGGTCCACTGAACAGTTTGGGATGTGGGCTCTTCATTTAGGGTTAGGAGGCTTGTTTGTTGTTTGTACCACTTTCGCATTGGCTTTTTAATGAAGTCTATACTGTCATTATCGGTCTCGGCACGGAAAAGGATTGTGTAAGGGTCGGATGTTGTCATCATAGAGTGGCCAAGGTCAAAGGTGGGCTTGCCATCTTGAAGACTAAACCATGAGGGAAGAGCTGTTTTGGAGGCGGGCTCTGGCATAATGCTTTGGCCGAGTGTGATTTGCTCTGTAGAGACTAAAAGACCAAGGCGGTTGTAGGTGTCGGCAGTAAGGGTGCAATTAGGACCAACTTCGCCTAGGTTAAAAGTAACTATCTGTTTTTCTAGTGGACCAGCGGTGGGAGTGTAGTCAAAGGTAATGCCATTGGAAAGGCAAATGTGCATTTTGAAATCTTGACCAGGAGTAAAAGCTGTAGTGTTAAAGACTTGAAATGTAGATCCTTGGAGGTGAGACAGTCTGATTGGGCGGTAAGCGTGGCGAACAATCCAGGCTCCTGTAGAAGGGGTTCGGTCTGGGTAGAAGATACCGTCACAACAGAAGTTGCTATCGTGAATCCACTCTCCATGGTCCCCACCATAGGTATAGGTCCCGTCTGGGTGCTGCACTGCATGGTCATTCATCTCCCAAACACAACCACCCAATAGACTATCGTGGCCAAAGACCTCGGTCCAATAGCCTTCGATGTTGCCAGGGCCGACACCCATTGCGTGGGCGTATTCGCACATGAAGTATGGGCGGTCCATGAATTGTGGGGTTTTGCAGGTCCCCGCGGCAATGTCGTGGAGTTCGGAGACTGGTGGGTACATGCGTGATGCAATGTCATAGGCTTTGCGGGCGGTGTAGATGGCACTTTCGTAATGGACGGGGATGTCGGAGACGCTTTTAAAGTAGTCATACGTGGTGTCTGTGTTGCAGCCACCGCCGGATTCGTTGCCTAGGCTCCACATGATAACTGGGGTGAAAAGGGCCTTGTCTCGCAAATAATGTCTTGAAGTTCGGCTTATGTAGTGTTTTTTCCACGTTGGGTCGTTAGATAGGCGATTGTAGCTGGGTGGGATGCGGCCGACCAAGACTCCGTGGGTTTCGATGTCGACCTCTGAGATGATGTAAAGGCCAAGTTCTGCCGCTAGTTCCATTAAAAGTGGGTCTGGGGCGTAGTGTGAGGTTCGGATGGTGTCAATGTTGAATTTTTTGCATAATTCCAAGTCCCTGCGAATGTCTGCAGGGCTCATAGAATAGCCGTTTTTGGGGTCCGTGTCGTGGTGATTGACACCTTTGAATTTGATTTTGTGGCCGTTTAGAAGATAGAGGTTTCCACGAATTTCTATGTCCTTAAAGCCTATTTTTTGTTGGATGCAACTATATGGTGTTTCGATGAACAGGTTGTAGAGTACCGGATTTTCGGCAGACCAAGGTACAACAGGCAGGTCTTTGAAACTAACCTTGGCTACGCCTTGGATGGATTTGGAGGTGATGGTGCGAGAAATATGTTCAGATGAGTTTGTATCTGGAGTTGAATTTAAACTTCCATCTACAAGTGATAATGGGCCTTCCAGTGTAAAACTTACATCCATATCATCTGAAAGGAAGGCACTTACATCTGCAGTATAGGTTGTAGTATAGGCTGAGCCTTGGTTTTTAGTTTTAATATCGATGTCCCAAATGTCATCTTTATTAGAAATTCTTAGCAGAACATCGCGGAATATGCCATTGTTTCGGAACATATCCTGACACTCAAGGTAGCTTCCGTTGCACCACCTGCGAACCACACAGACAAGTTCATTTTTGCCTTGGACTATGTTTTGGGTAATGTCGAATTCTGCTGTGTTGTGCGACTCTTCCGAATAGCCAACAAACTTTCCGTTTAAATGAACCTCTATGCAACTACACACACCAAGGAAGGAGAGAATGTAACGATTAGTGGAAGTTTTAGTCGTAGTGGAATTGATATTTTGTGATTTTGCGTTAGTGTCAGGAATATTGAAAAATGTTCGATAAAGGCCGACGTGGTTCATTTCATCAGATGGTGCTTTTTTGAAACCATCTAGGGAGCTGAAATAGTTTGAAACCGGTTCCGTGGTTGGAATTACTGGTGGTTTATATGGAAATGGATAGCGCACATTGAGGTACATTGGGTGAGAATATCCACGATACTGCCAAACTGAAGGAACATCTATTTTGCCAAACTCCAGTTTATCTGAGTCAAACTCCAGAGGTAATGTTTTGGGGTCATTATAATAATTAAAATCCCAATCACCATTTAGACAAACCACGAGTGGTGACTTGTAACGCTTTTCATCCGTTGTCACGGCTTCTACAGATTGTCTGTTCGGGTATGGAATGAAGTAGCTTCTACCTGGAAGTCTATTTACATCAATTGTTGAGAAATCTTTGTAGTACTGGTCTTGAAGTTTGTAATGCATGATGCACCCTTTGATTGATGGTTTTATAAGCATCTTAATCATAATGCATTTAATTCATTCGGAAAACAGTTGCCATACTTTAACGCTTCATTTATGGGTCATATTTTAGAATTCTTCCAAATAAAGTTACTATTATGGTCAATTAAACTCAATCGCCACCGCTATTCTAGCAAATGCAATGGACGGAAACCTACATTTGCGTCTTTAAAGGCAAAACGAGCATCTTAGTAATTCAATTTGGGGGATTTGACCTTGAGTTGTTACTATTTTTTGCTAAAGTAACTTTTTGGCCGTAACTTTGCATTCTTTTCTATAAAATGCAATTCCATATGCCCATATTTCTTTTACTTTGAAGGGAAGAAGAATTGCTACATAATTCTTTTCTTCTATTTGAGTTATTGCAT
>X301_European_Hare__coassemble_1458_pt1 | contig 11421 bp, 6 predicted proteins | sample X301_European_Hare__metabat2_high_PE_015 | metagenome-assembled genome bin X301_European_Hare
TATATCATAACACCATCGCGATCTAAAGTAAAGTTATTTTCGTCGTTTACTATAGATTGAAAAGAGGCTTGGGCCCAAGTTAAAGACCCGCCAACAACAGGTTTTAAGATAAATTTCTTAAAACCAGGGGCGTCAAAAGTAGGACGAATACCGGCTATGTATTCAAACAAAAATTGACATACAGAACCATAACAATAGTGATTGAAACTATCACGAAAAACATCCATGCCATCCCAGTTTTCAAGCATTGTAGTTGCACCTAAGGTTATAGGGTGTAACCAACTAGGAAAGTCTGTTTGCTCCAAAATACGAAATGCCTCTGTCACAAGATTGTTGTCGCAAAGAGTCGGAAGTAGATAAACAGTAGAGAGAAAACCAGTATTTAGATGATAGTTGGCATGCTCCAATTCTTGCTTAAGTTGGGCAATAACTAAAGGTTTCTTCTCATTGCTGACCATATCTAATGCTAAAGCACGAACATATGGGGCTTGATGACCTACTTGAATTTCTCCATTTTCACTGATTAAATAACGGTTGTAGGCTAACTTAATTCGTTCTGCTATATCAAGATAATACTTTGCGTCCTGAGCTTTTCCCAAAATTTGGGCCATGTGGGCAAGATTTTCACAACTGCGCTTTGTGTATGCCGTTGCCACCTCAGGCCTGCCAAATTGCGCCATGTGGGTCACATAGTCCGCCGCTGTCCCGCCCCTTGCAAAAAGAGCTAAAACATCTGGATCCAGTGGCAAAGGCTCGTTCCATTCACCATAATGAAATCTTGTATCGTAAATATAGTCACCATCACCATTTAAGTACCATGCCGCCTTCTCATATCTAGGGTTTTTCTCCCCCATGCAACGAATTGAAAAATCAACCCAACGCTTCGCCGTTTGGTAATGTTCCACCAAAAAATCCTTGTCTCCATACATCAAATACATCTGATACGGAATCCACACTGCGCTATCGCCCCAGCCAACACTATCTTCGCCCGCATTTCCGTTTCCACTTGGCCCAGCTAACGCCATGGCCGAGTTCTTTGATATCACCCTTTCCAATTCAATAGGATTATGAACGCTAGATGTGGACGGAAAGGTAATTCCAACCTTACCGCTACAATACTGTTCAATAGTCTGATCTTTGAGCCACTTCTTAAAAAATTGCTGTACATCCATGAAATAAGCTGCTGTTTTGCAGTAAACCATGGCATCTCCTGTCCACGCATTACGCTCACGTGTAGGACAATCTGTTGGCACGTCAAGAAAATTTCCCTTTTGGCTCCATCTTGCGTTTTGGACCAGCTTATTGATTAAACTATTAGAGCAGTGGAAGTCTCCAACCTCTTGCATATCAGAATAAACGGCAATAGCTTCAAATTCTGCATCTTCAATGCCCTGTACAAGGACGTAACGAAAGCCAAAAATCGCAAAATGTGGGGTATATCGCTCAACTTTAGATCCCTTGCAAATATAGGTTATTTCTTGAAATTCTTTCTTGCCACCATCACAGTTAGACGTGGAAAAAGCATTGGTTTTGTCAAGGGACTCGGCATGTTTGAGATGGATGACTTGCCCCGATTTAGTGTTGTGTAGAGTCATGCGGACATAACCGGCAATGTTTTGTCCAAAGTCAATGACAAGATTTCGAGCGCTATCGCGTAAGGGGTGACCCAGAAAGTGTTCTTTTTCGCGAACGGGTACGCCTTGGGTGTGAATTAGATTGCCATTTATATGCTCGGTGCAAAGAATTGCGTGTTGCCAAATTGTTGTCACAATTCGAGCGTCAAAGGTTTCTCCAAGTTGAAGGTCTGTTTTGATTATTGGACCAGTTGTGACATAAAAGCTTTCATCAGTAGGAATTATCTCTGTGTAGCCATCAGCGTAGTATACTTCCAGCTCACCCAATAGTGCCAGTTTGTAGCCAAAGTTGTTGTTCCAACGCCACCAACCATCGCCTACAGTGACGCAAGGTTCGTTATGCCCTTGCTGTAAAAGTGATTTAACATTGTATTCCTGAAATTGAATGCGATAGTAGTAACTTGTAAAACCTGGTGTAAATTTATTTTCTGTTATAGGTTGGTTATTTAATGTTGCTTCATACAAACCATGGGCAGTAAGGCGGAGTGTAGCGCTTTTTAATTTCGGTTTTATTTCAAAACACTTGCGAAAAATAGGAACAAGTCTAGAGTCTTCATTATCATCTGGATGGCATATCCATTTTGCCCCTTCGAAAGACATTCTTAAAGGCATTATGAAAGCTCCTTTGATATTGCCAAAATCCTAGCGGCGCTTTTTTCCAAGTCACTTCTGCTTATTTGGCCTTTGTTAAGAGAATCTAAAATTCCATCTACATCCTCTTTAGTTCCTGCCATAATCAGGTCATTGCCAGCTTTAATGCAAAGAGCAGGAGAACTTGCACCATATACCCCAGCATTAAATTTGCCATTTGTCGTGCCCCAATCGGTCATCACGGCCCCCTCAAATCCCCATTCCTTGCGTAAAATATTGTCTAATAAATCTTCTCGGTTTGCTGTGTGAATGCCATTTAGAAGGTTGTAAGATGTCATCAAAAATTTTGGAGCTGCTTCTTTAACGCAAATTTCAAAGCCCTTTAGATAGATTTCACGCAAAGCTCGCTGAGATACCACACTATTTGAGCCATAGCGGTTTGTTTCTTGATTGTTGCATGCAAAATGTTTTATTGCCACAGCGCATTTTTCGTGGTTTTGCACACCTTGTGTTACTGCGGTGGCAGTTCTACCAGAGAGTACAGGATCCTCAGAGTAATACTCAAAATTTCTACCACACAGTACATTTCGGTGAATATTAAGAGCGGGAGCTAGCCAGACATTTATTCCAAAAAGCTCCATTTCTTTGCCAACAATATCTCCACACATTTCTTGAACAGAGGGATTCCAGCTTTGAGCTAAAGCTGTTCCTATGGGAATTGCGCTAGCGTAATGGTAAAATACCGTACTTGATTTTGCCCGTTCCTTATTTTGAGCCAATTTTAAGAGAATAAGTTTCTGTAACTCAGAGGGTAGAATGTTCATAATGCTACTAAAAGCTTCAAAATCAATTCCTTCTTGGCCTGCATCAGTTTCAATATATTTTGTGGAAATGCGAAGCCCTGCAGGGCCATCTGCCATAACTATGGAGCCAAAGCCGCACTCTGATATAATTTTTGCAGATTCTCCTGCTGCACCAGCAAGAGAAGAAGCGGAATTTCCTATAATGATGGCCATATCCTGTGATTCGTTGTGCCGTCCTACGCAAATTGTAGCTAACTCTTTATTCGAAAGATTATTCAAAAGATTATCTAGACATGGATTTTTCAGAGTTTTAGTATGTACTCTATTTCTTTCATAATGCCCAATTCCTCTAAGACTTTCTGCCCTTACTTTTATGACTGGTAGGTTTCTAGCTTCTGTTTCTTCAAGTTGTGGTTGCCAGTCTGGTATGTCAGAATTGCCTCCATAATAGCCTAATTGTTCAGTATAAACATCAAAATCAAGGGAGACTATACCAACTGGGGTATTGTTAATGCTAATTACATACTGACCAGATTCCAATAGCCATGCAGAATATTCCGTGTCCCAACTTGCCATATCCTCAATAGGAAGACTTAGTGAAAGACTTTGGCTTTGTTTTGGTAGTAACTCATCTGTTTTAACATAAGTGCCAAGTTCCCGAACTGGTTTTGCTAACTTGCCCTGCGGTGCAGAATAATATAATTGAACAACTTCTTTGCCTTTAAAGTTTCCAATGTTTGTTACTGTTGCTTGAACTAAAATTTTATTATCAACAACTGTAAAGTTGTCTGATTTTATATTGAAATCTGCATAGCCTAGGCCAAAACCGAAGGGGAAAATAGGCTTTAACTTTGCTCCTTCAAAGTAGCGATAGCCGATAAAAACACCCTCGAGATATCGGGTTTCATTGATTTGGGCAAAGTCTCCAATAGAGGGGTAGTCTTCGGCACGGGCCCACGTTGTAGTCAATTTTCCAGACGGGTAAGACTTGCCCAAAAGGACATCGGCCAAGGCAGTCCCAGTGACTGAGCCAAGTTGGCTTAGAAGTAGGATATTTTGTACCTTGTCTAGGATGGGGCTTAAATCCACTGGGCCACCAACATTTAGGACAAGTATGAATTTTTCGTATTGTGCGACACACTGTAGAATGTCGCGTTTTTCGTCTGTAGTTAGTGAAAAATCGCCTGCAGAAAAGGTTCTGTCTGCGCCTTCTCCAGAATTTCTGGCAAGAACATAAACGCAACAACGCCCAGACCCATCAATTGGAAACTCATAATGGGGTTCGGACGGGGTACGTCCCATGCCAACGACAAAGACGCTTTTGTTTTTAGCCCTGGCTTCGGCAGCGATATTTTTATAAAAGTCCTTTGTTTGTTGCTCTTTTGCCTTCTTGTAAGCGTCCATCCAAGCTTTTGTTGTAACTGTAAAGCCTGCATTTTCAAGGCCCTCTTCTACAGTCACAAAGTGTCGGACATTAACATCTCCAGAACCAGTTCCACCTTTAATTGTTTCTCTTGCACCCGACCCATAGAGAGCAATTTCACAAGGGTTATGCAGGGGGAAATCGCTATTTTTTCGAAGTAAAACCATACATTCAGGTGCAAGGGTACGAAGTTTATCAAGATGGTTTATTTCAAAATGTTGAATCTGTTGGCTTGATACCTTTATCATTTTGGACCCCCTATTTGGCTATTAATTTATGGAGCGCCTTATCGATATTTGTAATAATATTGCTTGGAATCTGGCAGATTTCCATAATTTCTCTTACAGTATTGTTTCCAATAGCTGACATTAGATTTTCAAGTTTATAATTTCTTTGCTCAGCTACTACCTGAATTGCTGCATACATTGGTTTAAGAATGATTTTGGCTTCTTCACCTTGTTTTTGTATGTGATTTAACGTACATTCAACACTAAGAACGGGAGCAGAATTGCCATTCATGCAAACTGCGGCAGTTGGCTCTGTAAAACCATTTCTGGTAAACTTGCCCATAATTTCACTAAGCCAACCAATGCTATCGGGCACCCAATTAGGAAGTCTTGGGCAAACTGAATTTGTATTTATCCAGTCTTCTCCAGTGGAGAAACCATGACCGCCGTAGGAATAGATATGACTTTCAAAGGCTATTCCATTTTGTGCAAGTGCTATTTCCATTTTCAAAGTATTTTGGATGTCTACTGTACGATCATCCCTTGCTGCCACAAGAAAGCATGGGCAGGTTTTTGTACTAACATGCTCGTTAGGATAGGGCATGCCAGGTTGGCACATGTCCACTATGTCTTTAAGAATTGCTGGATATACTAAGATTGCCGCAGTTGGTTTGTTTTTTGCTATTGTGGCTGCACATGCGGCAAGGTGCCCTCCGGCGGAAAATCCAACTACTGCAATATTTGATGAATTTATGTGCCATTTTTCTGCATTGGAATGAATTAACTGCATGGCCTCTTCATAGTCATTTAGTGGCAAAGGCCAGTGCCCTTTGCTACTGACAGTATATCTAAGAATAAATGTTTGAAAACCTGCCTTAAGGTAGGCTGAAGCAACAGGGTCTGCCTCTCTGTCAGAGCACATAGCGTAGCCTCCTCCAGGAAGAATCAGCATTGCTGGGCGCTTTGAAAATCCAAATTCTCCATCCGCATCTTGAATATAGGCACAAAGAGTTACGTTTCGTTCTTCATTAAGTGTTATAATTTCAGTCTTCATAATTGCTTTATTATCATTCAGAGATGATTTTCCCCTTTAACTAAGTTTAAAATGGTTTAACAAGTAAGCTTGCTTAGCCCAAGTTTTAATAATTTGCCATTAACACCCTGACGCATCCAGTTAACACAAGTTATTCCTTCAACTGCAGTATTAAAGGCGGCTTTAGACCCACAGAGACAGTGAATAGTCAGACTTGCTTCTTTACTGTTTTTTTCGGGAGTGTCAAAAATGAAAATACCCAAATTAGGAATTGCCCTTTGAAGTGTTTCTACCATTGATTTTAATTTTTTTTGAAAATTAAGGCCTGCAGATTTATCTGGCTTCCAGCGCCCATCCTCTAGATACATTTCCATTTGAGTTAGTGCTGCATCACGGATTGAGCAGCAAAACATTATTTTCACATCTGGTCTGTTTCTATGTAAAGCCAGTAAACTGTCAGTGACAATTTCATCTCCAGTAAAACGGGATGTAATATCTTCAGGACTTTTCCAAACTTCACGTGCCACCTTCTGCCAGTCATAATGTAGCATTGCACTGTCAACACAGGCGGTTATATCATGGCAATTTGGGAAACAAGAAGCTATATCGTCTGTTAGGATAGCAGTAGCAAATGCTCCTGCAGAAAAGCCAGTAACAAGAATTTGATCTGGATTGGGAACTAATTCTTTTATCTTTTTCAAAAGGGACCTATAATTTGAATAACCATGGTGGTGTAAAATCATATCCTGATTATTCAGGTCCTTATACTTAAAATCACCAGTACCACAGTGAAAATCACCTGTAGCATACGGAACAAAAAGTAGGCTCCAGTTGCAAAAGGGATTCTGATTTGATTTTCCAAATGTTCCTAATCTAGGAACAATATCACCAAAGCGCACACTATCAGAGTAGAACATTTGTCCTGACTCTCCAAGGCGTTGCGGTCTTGCAGCAGTGTACTCATTAACAGAGACGCCTCCGCCAGAAAACCCTATAATTAGTTTATTTTCTGAGCCTAAACGGATACATCCGTGGTAGGGACTTCCGTTACCACAAATTGCACTTGGAGGAAAATACTCATAGTTTTTTCCAATTTTGGGATTGCTGGGAAGCTTGGGGAACCGAGTTATCTCAATGTATTTAATAAGAATTCTGTTGAATAAACTATTCTCCGACATCTTGTCCTCCGCTTATCATAAATAGGTTTTTTGCCTGCTTTACCTTGTACCAAAAACAATCTTCACGCAGTTTATCTTGCGCAGGTTTTTCTTCCGCCTTATCTGTGCCAAATCCGTGATATCCGTTCTGATATACTTTTAAATCAACAAGTTTTCCGTGCTCTTTCAAACGTTTTGCGTAGTATTCTCCATGAGGTCGTAAGGGGTCTTTACCGCATACAATTATTACTGCAGGAGCTAATTTGCTAATTGTCTCATCTGTTGCTTTTACAGCGGGGGAAAGGACCTGACTATCTATTGGAATTTTGGATGGACATATATCAAATAAAAGTTTAAGAACCTTATTTTCTTCAGGAAAATTGATTTTAATAATACCTGTAAAATCAAGAAAAGGGACTTCCATAAGTTGTCCGGCAATATTAATATTCTGCTGTGCTAACAAAATGGATGCTCCTGCAGTGATATGCCCACCAGCACTTCCTCCAGAGAGGATAATTTTGTTAGGGTCAATACTTAACTGAACTGCATTTGTTAGAAGCCACTTGACTGTATCTACAATCTCTTCTTGAGGATATGGAAAACCCTGTTCATATAAGCGCTTATAGTTGACATTAACCACAAAGGCATTTAATTCCCTTGCAAGGCGATAACAATAGCGATCATCATCCACTGCATCCATGCCGACCCAACCACCACCATGAATCTGTACAAATACTGGCATGTTTTCACGGTCTTTAGGATAGTAAAAAATAACATCTACAGGGTCCTTTCCATTGCGGGTAATGGATGCACGCTCTCCTATTACTGCATCTGTTTTATAGTGCTTATTTGCCTTTTTCAAACTTGCTTTAATAACTGCCCTTTTAATTTTAGAAAATGCCATATCAATTCTCCACAATTTCTTAATTAAGCTTCTTTTATTATTAAATTTCCGTTTCCTTTGGTTACAATTAATGCTCTGCCGTGAAAAGTTTTTATCTCATGGTCAAAGTAATTTGACAGACCTTGAGGGTCGGCCGTTCCAAAACCTAGTATTGTCATACCATCATCAACAGTTGCAGATATTGAAAGATCAATAGACGGATTTAAAGTTCCATTTTCATCCACAACACTTATTTCTGTAATACCATCTCCGTAGTAGAATGTTGCAATATGAACATTATCAGAGGCTGAAAGAAGTTGGTCTCTGCCTGTTTCAACACCATTTTGATAATTAATGGCTAACAGTTCTCCAGGATTAAAAATCGTCTCAAAAAATGCTTTACATTTTTTAGGCTTGACCCGCCCTAATGACCCTTTGTTGCAAAATAACTCTACTTCTTCAGCATTTGAGTAAACCCCTACTACAATTGGATGACCCTCAAAGCCAGAAAAGTTCCAACATCTTTCTGCATCTGACCAACCCCAACGGGTAGGAGACTGCTTCTCTCCAAAGTGAGCAGGATTCTGAACAGCAATATAGGGCTTGTTTCTATGATTCCAAACAATTTCCCTCCAATAAGAGATGGGGCGACGCTGACCTATTATGTCAAAATCTCCACAATTTGCAGTTTTATATGGATATTGACCATACAGGTTATTGTCCTTAGTTTGATTATAGCGATGTTGTCCCACTCCTGCTTCCCCAAGATAGTCCCATGCCGCCCATCCAAAGTCCCCAATAATTTGAGGAAACCTCTTACATAACTCCCAGTTGTCGTATAAAGAACCTGGATAACACTCTGTTCCAAGGATGATTCTTTGAGGATAAAGGTCTGTATCTACTTCATATCGATAACTTGCATAATTATATCCGGCAAAATCTAGATAACTAAAAGCCTCTTCTAACGGCTCTGCAATTGCTTTAGATGCCATAAATTGCATAAGTGCGCCAGTATCCCCATTCATAATGGAGTTGATATCCGCATTGGCCTTCATAGCCAATTGAGGAAGTTGGTCCATTAATGAAAGCGCAATATTAACACAGTTTGTTATGTACCTGGAAGGGTCAAGGCTACGAATTAAATCGCATATTTTTCGTCCGTATTGAGCCTCAATGGGGTTACTAACCTCTTTAATTTCATTTCCAATCGAATAAAAAATTACAGAAGGATGATTATATGCCAACATCACCATTGCTCGCGTATCCTCTTCCCAATGCTCCGCAAAATCAACCGAATAATCAAAATCCACCTTTGCCATGGTCCATGCGTCACACAACTCTAACATGACCAACATTCCCATCTCGTCGCAAGCGTCTAATACCTCTCGACTTGCTGGAAAATGGGCACACCGAATAGCATTGTACCCAACATCCCTCAATTTTCGGATTCTTCGACGTGTCAACGCCTGATGCTCAATAGCCCCCACCACACCGTGGTCATGATGAATGCATCCACCTTGAAGCTTCACACCTTCCCCATTTATCCGCAGACCGCGCTTACTATCCAATGAGAGGCAACGTATTCCAAACCGAGTCCTCTGGCTTTCCATATTATTAATTGCTGTTTCGCATTCATACAAATAGGGTTTCTCAACACTCCAAAGTTTTGGAGAACTTATTTCCATTTTAAGTGTTACAGTTTTGGTTTGATTAGGCATCATGGTCACAATAGATGAAACTTCCGCCATTTCTACTTTGTGATGCAAACAAATTTGTTCTACATTATTATTGCAATTGTTAATTGTCGTAGAAATTAACAATGTAGCGACAGCGGAATCAGCTTCAAGTGTACGAATCATAATTCCGTTTGGTTTTATATGCAGATTTTCGTAATGGTAGAGCCAAATATCTCGTTCTATGCCTGTACCCGAGTACCATCTGCTAGTGGGAAGGCCATTTCGGACAAGGATTGATATTTTGTTGAGGCCTTGTCGAAGGTATGGGGTGGCATTTACAATGAACGGGGTATAACCATTTGTATGTTGGGAAGTTAGGCATCCATTTAGGTAGATTGTTGCATTTTTGTAGATGCCCTCGAATTCCAGATAGGTGACACCATATATGTCCTCTATGGTGAATTCTTTGGTGTAGCAAATCGTATTATAGGGATAGTATCCTGTTGCGTGACCAGTAATTAGATTGGGATCCCGATGTTCTAAAATCATTGCGTCATGTGGAAGCGTGACAGCGGTGCCTTCTGTTGTAGTGTCACTACTTTTGTGAAATATCCATCCTTGATTGAAGCTTATTTTTTTCATTAATATTTCCTGGAAAGTTGAGACTCACATTCTTCGCGTGATATAGCACCAGCGTTGCACTTGGCCATTAATTCGGCGTCTTTATCTTTAAGGTTGTAAAAGAAATATAGTAAAAATGCTGCAAATCCAAAGCCTATGGCTGGAATCAGGTAACCCAGACTCCAAAGTGCATTTAGTGCGGTGTTTGATTGGGTAACTTTTTGAGCTGCCAAATCTGCAAAACTTTCTCCTTGAACTTCCTTCCACCCAAAGATTGCAAGTACGTACATTGTTACTGAACTGACAATTCCTCCAAATGCTTTGTTTATAAAAGATTGTAAGGCATAGAAAATACCAGAGCAGTCTTTTCCTGTTTTGTATCTAGTATATTCAATTGTATCTGGAGCAATGTATGTCTTGACTACAGAAATTAGTCCGTTAGGAATTGCACACAAACCCCCAATTACAATAAATAATGCCTTATTGTTTCTGCAAAAGAAGTAAATAATTAGTGATGCTACAGTAATTAACACAAAGATAAAGCCTAGCAAATTTCGCTTTCCAAACCTATCAGCAAACCTTCCACAGAATGCACTTAGAATGATTCCAGGAATAAAACCAATAAGCATGACATATGTGAATACCATTGAATCGTGAAAGATGTAAAATCCTAAAAAACTTTCTACTGCTGTTCGAGTGCAGAAGATAGTAGATATAATTATTGCTAAAAAGTAGATAAGAATATATTTGTTTGTAGTAACACAATTAAGCATGTCCTTAAAAGTGTATTTTTCTTGAGCCTTTTCTTCTATTGCATTTTTTAGCTCTACGTTGTGCTCTTTAACTTTGAACACCATTGGAATCATAAGAATTAAGAAAATAACAGAACTAGTGATGGCAATTGTTCTAAGCGGTATTCCTACTTTTTCACTCATCAACGCAGTAACAATGATTGAAAAACCAACTGCAGAAACAATAGAAATTACCCCTTTCACAGTTAAAATGCTATTTCTCTCTGATGGGTCATTAGTTAGTGTTGTTACTAATGATTGCATTGGAACTTCTGTCAGTGTGCAAGTAAAGTCAAATAAAAGATATGTAACTAAGAACCATATGACTTTAACAATATCTGGACTGCTTTTTGGCATCATGAAAAATAGAATTGTTGTTGCTGGGAATGTCCAGAAAAATAGCCTATACCAAGGCATGTACTTTCCTTTACCTGCTAGCTTCTTAAAGAGGTTCCACTTAGTTATTTTAATTTTATCTATGATAAATCCCTTAGCTCTTCACAATCTTTCCACTAAAGAAATCTAAGATCAATTCGCAAATTCTTTTTAAATAATTATTTATTTTTGTTTTAACACTTGACA
>X301_European_Hare__coassemble_1513_pt1 | contig 10900 bp, 8 predicted proteins | sample X301_European_Hare__metabat2_high_PE_015 | metagenome-assembled genome bin X301_European_Hare
ACCTTGGCTGCTCTAGTGGAACAAAATGTGTTACCTTTTTTTGCACCATATCACTTGCCCGCTAGAATTTCCACGTATTTCTTCCCATTTTTTCGTTTTACGTGGAAATTTCCACGTATTTCGTTTCATTTTTCAAAAATACGTGGAAATCTTCTGCCTCAGTCTGCCTCTAATAGTCTCAATAGTCCAAGAATGAAAGGGTCTTCCATTAAGGCCAATTCAAAAGTGACTTATTATGGAAGCACTTGTCATATTTGTCTTACCAACCTTGCACTCCCAACCTTCTTCCATTTTCTTCAAAAGCCTTGCATCCGTTTTGCTACATACCAACTGGGAGCACCATGCTAGAACTTCGTTTCGGAAGGTTAGAGCTATACTAACGATTTGGATAAAACTAACATTCGTCGCTTGGCATCTAGCATAGGAACCTGATAATCAAGAATTTTGTGGGTAAAAGCACATCCAGTGTAGGAAGAAACAGTCGCTAACTCCTCATCTATGTTATCTTGACTACTTTTATAGGCATAGACAGCGCCGCCAGGAAGAAGGATACGGTCCAAATCAGAAATAATGTCCTTAAATGGACGAAAAGCACGAAACGTTATCACGTTAAAGTGGTCTTGAACTTCAGAAAGGTCCTTTTGAATAATCCTAATCCTTTGGCTCATACCCATAACCGCAGTTGTGTTTCTAAGAAAACCCGCCCGGCGTCCCATCCTTTCTACAAGGCTTATGTCCCAGTTTGGCAAGACAGTGGCAAGAACCAAACCAGGAAGGCCAGAACCAGAGCCAAGGTCAGCCATTTTTATAGGCTCTTGTGCATTCGCTGCACTTAATGTACCACTAGGAGCCTCACCACTCGAGGCACCATTTAATCCATTGGATTTAGATATAATAGTTGCAGGGGCAAGGCAATCAAGAATGTGGCGAACAACAAGGTCCTTGCCACTGGCATTAACAAGACCATAAGACGGATTAAAGAGAGTAATTTCATCATACAAACGCCGAAGTTTTGATAGAACAAAATCATTGCAAAAAGAATTGTCAATCTGCATAACCCCATCAGTTAGAATTTTAAAAAGACTATCTTCCACAACAAACCTCCGTACGCTCTAAACCAAGTTTGCAAGTTCCATGCCGTTTTGCACTTCAAGCCAAAATATTATCCAAAAGACAAAATCCAAATAACTAACAGGCCGCTAGAATAACACCACAGTCTCACTCTCGCAAGACACCACAGTCCCACTCTTGCAGGACACCACAGTTTCACTCTTGCATCACACCACAGTCCCACTCTCACAGGACGCTACAGTCCCACTCTCGCTAGACACCACAGTCTCACTCCACAGGCCACACAGAGAAAACTACTTCTTCAGGTACACCAAAAGCACAGTGATGTCACTAGTGCGCACCCCGCTGATTCGCGACGCCTGCCCAATACTACTTGGCCGCACCGCCTTCAACTTTTCGCGCGACTCCGAACTAATGCCCTGCACAGTATCATAATCAAAACCCTCTGGAATTCGAATCCCCTCCAACTTCGCAAAACGCTCCACCTGCCGGTCCTGCCGCCGCACATAGCCGTCATACTTCAAGTTCAATTCCAACGCCATCCGCACACTCTGCGGGAAAGAGCCAATCTCCACAATCGAAGCCGCCAAATCATCAATCGTCACCTCAGGATTTCGCAACGCATCAAGCGCATTCCGCCCCTGAAAACCCCTATGCCGCAACAACTCCTGAAGGGCCTCGATACTAGACATCTTTTGCCTTAACATCTCAAGCCGCTCATCACTGGCGAGCCCTACGGCATGACCTTTTGCAGTTAGGCGCTGGTCTGCCGTATCATGGCGCAGATTCAGACGATACTCCGCGCGACTAGTGAACATACGGTACGGCTCTTTCGTGCCCATAGTGACAAGGTCATCAATAAGAACACCAATATAAGATTCCGTCCTGCTAAGAACTAGAGCGCTTTCGTTCTTAATCTTCTGACAAGCATTTATGCCCGCCATAAGACCTTGACAGGCAGCCTCTTCATAACCGCTTGTTCCGTTAGTTTGACCTGCAACAAAAAGATTTTCCAAAATCTTCGACTCCAAAGAAGGCTTTAGCTGGATAGGGTCCATATAGTCATACTCAACAGCGTAAGCGGGCCGAGTTATTTCAGCATCCTCTAGGCCAACAATAGAGTGAATAATGTCTCTTTGAACATCTTCAGGTAAAGAAGTAGAAAGACCATTAAGGTACATTTCTTCGGTGCCAATGCCCTCGGGCTCTACGAATATTTGGTGCCGGTCCCGTTCGGGGAATTTGTGGACCTTGTCCTCTATAGAGGGGCAATAGCGGGGGCCGCGGCCGACGATTTTGCCGCCGTATAGCGGAGAGCGGCCCATGTTGTCGCGAATTATCTGGTGCGTGGTGGGATTTGTGTAGGTAATCCAGCATGGGACGGAGGGACGGTCGACCGCGCAATTCATGAAGCTGAAAGGAATTACTTCAGCATCGCCATCCTGGCGGTCCATGCGGTCTAGGTGCAGGGAGGAAAGTCGGACACGCGCCGGTGTGCCAGTTTTCAGCCGCCCTACGGAAAACCCCTTTTCTCTAAGCGCAGTGCCCAAGCCAATTGCAGCCTCCTCTCCCAAGCGCCCTGCACTATGGTCGTATTCCCCAATGAAAATACGAGCTTCCATAAACGTGCCAGTAGTTAAAACAACTGCTTTAGACGTAAAGACTTGACCACGTTGGGTCCTAACCCCGCAGGCCTTATGGTCCTGAACTAGAATATCTACAACGGTGTCCATAAAAAGTGACAAATTGCACTGTTTTTCCAAAGTTTCTTTGGCTAACCTAGAGTAAGAAAACTTATCAGCTTGGGCCCTAGGAGCCTGAACGGCAGGCCCACGACGTCTATTTAGAATTCTAAATTGAATCATCGTAGCATCAATCAAAAGGCCCATCTGTCCGCCCAAAGCATCAACCTCACGTACAATGTTCCCCTTTGCCAGACCACCAATTGCAGGATTACAGGACAGACGCCCAATGGCATCCAAACTTTGAGTAACTAATAATGTTTTAAAGCCAATTCTAGCCGACGCAAGGCAGGCCTCAATTCCAGCATGTCCGCCGCCAATTACTATAATATCGTAGTCCATATAACTTTACTTCCAACTTCACTTACCTACGCAGAAGTTTCCAAAGATTCTATCTAAAATATCGTCTGTCGTGATATCCCCAGTAATCTCTCCCAAGGCCTCTAGCGCCTCTTGAATATCCATAGAAACAATATCCAATGGAAGATTTTTCTCCACTGCAAGTTTGGCAGACTTAAGCGCCTCTGTAGCCATAAAAAGGTTGTCTTTTTGCCTATCACTCTCTATTACAACACCATAGTCGTCCGAATTTGGAATATTTGAAGTCAACTTTTGTACTATTTCATCGCACAGTTCTTTAAACCCAAAACCCGTTGCAACAGATAATTTAATAAATCCAGGAACATCTACATCCTTTAAATCAACCTTATTTAGAACAGCAATGCAGCGCTTATCACTAACCACGTTTTGATCTATCTCACAAATATCAGTGGAGTCCACCAAGTAAATAATAATATCAGCTCCGTCGACAAGATTATAAGACCTTCTAATCCCCTCTTGCTCTATTCTATTGTCAGAAACATCTCTAAAACCTGCAGTGTCATACAGTCTAATTGGAATTCCATCAATGGTGCACATTGCCTCTATAAAATCTCTGGTCGTCCCCTTTTCTGGGCTCACAATAGAACGCTCTTCTTTTAAAAAATAATTGAACAAAGAACTTTTGCCCGCATTAGAAGGGCCTGCCAAAACAATCCTTGCACCCTGTGAATACAGTCTACCTGAGTTATAGGAGTCATGAATCGTCAAAATTGCATTAATTACTTCATTAAGTTTCCGAGTTGGGAATGTTAGGTCCTCCCCTATCTCATCCTCTGAGTAGTCAAGTTGCACCTCAATGATGCTCATAATCTCCACTAACTCATTTTTTATCGCGGCTATTCTGTTATATAAAGCACCATTAAGCCTGTTTAGAGCCATCTGTCTGCCAGCGTTTCCCTGAGCGTTGATAAGCTCATTCACTGCCTCAGCCCTAGTTAAGTCCATTTTTCCATGCAAAAAAGCGCGAAGAGAGAACTCGCCCGGTAGGGCCTGGCGGAAACCAAGATTTGCCATGGTGGAAAGGACGGCGCGAACGACCGAAAGGCCCCCGTGACAGGAAATTTCTGCGGCCTCTTCTCCAGTGTAGCCATGACCGTTTCGATAGATTGTGATTACAACGTCGTCCACAGGCGTGGCGTCTTGTGGGCTGACCAGTTCGCAATAGACGGCGCGGTTCGTGTGGACCTTGGTGATGTCGCGACCCAAGACGGCCTTCGAAAGGGCCTCTATGCAGCCGGCGCCGCTGACACGCACCACGGCAATCGCACTCTTTCCCCACGCGGTTGCTAGGGCATAAATCGTATCTTGGGTGCTGTAATTATTCATGCGATGAGTATACATTTCTACGCCACCCTTTTCAATTGCGCCGCAACAAGTTATAATTCTCCCATGAATTCACAGCCCCCATTCAATTCAGAAATACCCATCGCCCGCGCTGCCTTGTACGCCAACATCCGCGCCTACTTCTCCTCTCGCGGATACCTCGAAATTGAAACACCGACACTCTCGAACAACCTAATCCCAGAGGCCACAATTGCCAACTTCTCCACCCTCTATCAGAGCAATTTCCTTGGCTCTTGCTCCATGTACTTAATTCCTTCACCCGAAATTTTCATTAAAAAAATATTAGCCAAAGGTTCTGGTTCTGTCTTCGAAATTTCAAAGTGTTTTCGCAATTCAGAGCAACTTGGCCACACCCACAACCCCGAATTCTCCATGCTTGAATACTACACAGTCGACTTTGACGAAATAGACTCCATTGCCCTAACTCAGGACATGTTACGCCAAACTGCCATCCCCAACTGCCCTGCCTCCGTCCTAGCCGACTTTCAAATTATCTCTGTTCACGATGTAGTTTTAGAAAAAACTGGCCTTGATTTAGATACCCTCCAAAATCCAAGTGACCTTCGCTGCGCTGCCCAGCACCTTGGTCTTTCAATCCCCCTTCCTGAGCCTTGGGACGACACCTTCAACCGCATCTTCATGAACTTTGTCGAGCCAAATCTTCCTACCGACCACCCCGTCTGCCTTACTGACTACCCTATACAAATTGACTGCCTTGCCCAGGCCAACGGCAATTATCGACGCCGCTGGGAGTTATACATCTGCGGCATTGAAGTAGCCAACTGCTACCTAGAAGAACGCGACGCTGCAGTTTCCCTAGACTACTACCGCCGCGAATACCAAAAAATACTCTCTTCCCGTGCATCCACTAAAGATGTCATCCCAAACATCGACGAATCCTTTTGCGACACCCTTGCATCCATGCCAAAGTGCTCGGGCGTAGCCATCGGCCTTGACCGCCTCCTCATGCTTGAAACAGGCAAAAAGGACATCAACGATGTCCTCCTCTTCCCATTCAGCGAAATGCTCATTCAAAATCAGTAGCCATTGGAGATACCTAAGCATGGGCCTTATCATCCTTCTAGGAATAATTGTTTTCATCATTCTCCACTGCTCAAAAAGCGAAAAGAAAAGTACTCCAAAGCATTATCAGCATACAGATGTTTCCAAACCATATATTCCTCAAGACTCTCATAAAGATGTCGATGTTACTACCCTAGGGATTCAAGGAGGATATAGTACATATAAAATACTTTAAACACTCGACGGATACAATCGCATTTTATCCAATGTTTATATTCCAAAAAGAAATGGAGAAACCACTGAATTAGATATTATTCTTTTGCACAAAACTGGGATTTATGTATTTGAATCAAAAAACTACAGCGGATGGATTTTCGGCTCTGAAAATCATCAGTATTGGACACAAACATTACCAATTGCCCATGGAGAATCTCAAAAAACTCAGTTTTACAATCCAATTTTGCAAAACAAGGGTCACATAAAATGGCTTCGTCTATATCTCAATGACAGAAGCATCCCAATATATTCGTACATTGTCTTTAGTAATCAGTGTACGTTAAAGGAAATTGAATTGACCAGCGGAAACCATTATGTCATTCAGCAAAGTGACATACTATCAGCAGTTAGAGAAAAAATTGCAGAGGTTAATACATCTTTATCAACAAGTAAAATCGATGAATTATATGAAAAACTCTCTCATCTTACAAACCCAGACGAGTCCATAAAAATATCTCACAATTTAAGTGTTCAAAAAATAAAGCAGCAAGATAACCTAACCGAAGGTAGCAAATGCCCTATTTGCGGAGGAACTCTTGTTAAGCGTGTTGCATCTAAAGGCCCAAACAAAGGGTCTTATTTCCTAGGTTGTTCCGGTTACCCCTACTGTAAATTTACAGTAAATATCAAAACTCAAAACTAAATGCATTAATTTTTATCTACCGAAATCCCCAATCAACCAAAACCCAAAACAACCTACAAATTTGGCAAACTAGGCAACAAGAAATAACAATCAATCAACATATCACCACTGTCGCACCTACCATCCAAGCAAACTCTAACCATATCTTGAATAACAGATAAATAAAATGCTAACATCATAGAGCAAAAAAACTAAATCATGCATCCGTATTCATGCATCAATTCATACTTGAATCCATATTCATGCATCGATATTGCAATAAGAGGTAAATAACTATGATCAAAGCTGGACAAATCGACAAAGGTACAGCATTACTAATCAAAGGTCAGCCATTCATCTGCGTTGAACGCGAATTCGTAAACCCCGGCAAAGGTTCTGCCTTTGTCAGACTCAAGCTCAAAAGCCCCACAACAGGCCAAGTTTTGCAAGAAACAATCAAAAGCCAGGACAGCGTAGAAGACATCAACGTTGAAATGATGGACTTCCAGTACATGTACAATGACGGCGAAAACTTCCACATGATGAACGTCGACACCTACGACCAGGTCGAAGTCCCCATGTCCACATTCGAGGGCTACGAGCTCCTCATGAAGGACGGCGAGACCTATCGTTGCACCGTCTACAATGACGAAATCCTCGACATTCAAATCCCATCCAAGGTCGTCTACCTCGTCGCCGAAGCCGAAGAAGCCATCAAAGGCGACACCGTCCAAGGCGCCACCAAGTTCGTCACCACGGAAACCGGTCTCCGCGTGCGCGTCCCTATCTTCATCAAACAAGGCGAGAAAATTCGCGTAAACACCGAAACCAAGGAGTACCTTGAAAGAGTCAACAACTGACTCCACCTCCAAGGCTGTTGCTTCGGCGGCAGCCTTTATTTTTGCCATGCCAATCACCACCCTCGCCCAACTCGCCCAGCACCTAGCCCTCACACCCGACGAACTCGCCTGGCACGAAGGCCCGCTGACCGTCCCCTTGGCCATCACCGACCACTACCTATCCCTCATCGACCCATCAAATCCATCCGACCCATTACGGCGTCAGGTTGTCCCAACCTGTCGCGAGTTCTCTGTCACCACCTCCGAATCCCCAGACCCACAACTAGAACAAACCTATACCCCCACCCCTAGTTCTCGACTAATACACCGCTACAAAAACCGCGTTGCCTTTTTGACAACCGACATCTGCCCCATGTACTGCCGCCACTGCTTTCGCCGCCGTTTCACCGGCAACATGCTCGGTCCAGCCACTCAAGAAGACATAGACACCGCCTGCCTTTATCTTAAAACCCATACTGAAGTTAAAGAAATGCTCCTTACTGGCGGAGACCCCTTAACCCTCTCCGACTCCCAGTTGGACCACATCCTCAGCGCCTTCCGCGCCGCCAGCCCCCACCTTATCATCCGCATCTGCACGCGCTACCCCGTCTCCCAGCCCACCCGCATCACAGCTAATCTTATCCAAACCTTCAAGCGCCACAACACTGCACCCTTTTACCTTATGACCCAGTTTAACCACCCCCGCGAAATCACACCGCAAAGCATCGTGGCTACATCCCTCTTTATAGACGCTGGCATACCCGCTATGAACCAAACCGTCCTTCTTCGCGGCGTCAACGATAACGTTGACACCCTAGAAGAGCTCTGTAACACCCTTCTCTTTAACCGCATCAAACCATACTACCTTTTCCAAGGCGACATGGTTGTTGGCACCTCCGACTTCCGCGTCCCCCTTCGCCAAGGCCTAGCCATAGAAGCAGCCCTCCGCACCCGCCTCTCCGGCCTAGCCATGCCCAATTACACAGCAGACCTCCCTGACGGCGGCGGCAAAGTCCCCCTCTGCGGAACCTATATCCTCTCAGAACCAACTACCGAAACCGGTACCTGGGTCTTCCGCACCCCCGACGGCTCCACCCGCACCCTCACCGACCCCTCGAACTCTTAGACACATACTCCTTCAGATGCATTTCTTTCCCAGAAATTGAAAAATTGATATTCTAGGAACAAAATCGTTCCTAGAAATGGGAAAAATAAAATTCTGGGAAAACAAAGGTCAAATAAGTAGCCAAAACAGGTCGTTTCAACCAATTTTGACTGCCAAAACATGAGTTTTCCCTGACTTGGAAGCGTTTCTTTCCCAAAAATTGAAAAATTGAAATTCTGGGAACAAAATCGTTCCTAGAAATGAAAAAAATAAAATTCTGGGAATGGGAAGGTCAAATAAGTAGCCAAAACAGGCCGTTTCAACCAATTTTGACTGCCAAAACGTGGTTTTTCCCTAACTTGGAAGCATTTCTTTCCCAGAAATTGAAAAATTTAAATTCTAGGAACAAAATCGTTCCCAGAAATGAAAAAAATTAAATTCTGGGAAAGAGAAGGTCAAATAAGCAATCAATACAGACCATTTTGATTTTGTCATTTACAACAACATGTCTATGAAAATATCTATTCATAATTTATTGCACTAAAACCAAGTTGCTTCAGTGCAAAAAGAAAAATTGGCTGTGAAAAGCGTTAACTTCTAGTATTATATTGAAATAGCACAAGCAATGATGCGGAGGAGAAGGCACTAATTGAGGTAGTTCTATCATTATAAAAAAAGCAAGCAAAATGCCGACATAGCTACTTTGCTTGCTTTTAGTTACATATGCTAAATTAATTTCAATTTCTAAGCTTTTCTAGGATGCCATTAATTTCTGAATTCTTAGCATCCTGTCTCCTCATCCAGTATTCTTCTGTTGTTTGAACTGGCTCTGTCTCGACATTAGGTTCGGTAGCAGGTTCAGCTACAACTTCAGACTGGGCAACTGGCTCTGGCTCTACAACTGGTTCGGCAACAGGCTCAGCTACAGTTTCGGACTGGGCAACTGGCTCTGGCTCTACAACTGGTTCGGCAGCAGGCTCAGCTACAGTTTCGGACTGGGCAACTGGCTCTGGCTCCACAACTGGTTCGGTAGCAGGCTCAGCTACAGTTTCGGACTGGGCAACTGGCTCCGGCTCTACAACTGGTTCGGTAGCAGGCTCAGCTACAGTTTCGGACTGGGCAACTGGCTCCGGCTCTACAACTGGCTCGGCAGCAGGCTCAGCTACAACTTCGGACTGGGCAATTGGTTCAGTAGCAGGCTGTACCTGAGCGGCAGTATCTTCCATGGCATCGGCAACTGTGGATTGAACTTCCTGCTTGATGGCATCGGCTACCTCTTGGCTGTACTTGTCATAGACTAGTTGGGCAAGCTCTTGATCATAGGTAAGAACCTCTTCAACTACCATTGGGACAACATCCTCAATAACAGATGGAGTAACTTGCTCAACTACCTGTGGAACAACAGTGTCAACAATGGTTGGAGTGACTTGCTCGACAACTGCTGGGGTAACTTCAGCGGTAACCATTGGAGCTACTGTGTCGATGATATTTGGAGTAACCTGCTCAATAACTTGTGGAACAACGGTGTCAACCACAGTCGGAGTAATCTGCTCAACAACTGTCGGGGTAACTTCAGAGGTGACCATCGGAACTATGGTGTCGATGATGCTTGCAGTAACTTGCTCAACAACCTGCGGGACAATAGTGTTAGCAATGGTCGGGGTGACCTGCTCAACAACCTGCGGGACAATAGTGTCAACCACAGTCGGAGTGACCTGCTCAACAACCTGAGGAATAACTGTGTCAGCAACAGTATCAACAACAGACAAAGACACTTGCTCAACTACATCTGGAGTTACAGTGTCAACAACAGACGGAGTTACCTGCTCAACGACATGTGGAACAATGGCCTCAACAATGGATGGGGTAATTTGGTCAATAACCTTTTGAGTAATATCCTGAATAAGTTCAGGTGAAATATTGCTAAGAACAACAGGAGCAATCTCATCAGCAATGGGCTGAGTAAATTCTTTGTTTAGGTCCAAATCGGCAACGGCCTTTGTAACTGCAGTATCGACTGCTTTGCTTACGGCCTCGTTGACCATGGATGGGATAATGTCTGAGACAAACTGCTGGACTTCCTGACTGGCCTGATCAATGGCATTTTGAGCAACAATCTGGGCCGTGGTTTGGGCTATGGTCTGGGCAGCAGACTGTGCAATTGTCTGAGCAACATCAGTAGCTGTGGTATTGGACACTTCTTGCGCAACAGACTGGGCTATCTCTGATGTAGTCGACTTGGCAATATCTTCGGAAACTAACTTGGCAATGTCAGTGGCAGTTGTGTTGGCAACATCCTCGGCAACAGACTGGGCAACGCTGGTGGCAGTCGTGTTGGCAACATCTTCAGCAACAGACTGGGCAACAGTCTGGGAAACGCTGGTGGCAGTCGTGTTGGCAACATCTTCAGCAACAGACTGAGCAACAGTCTGGGAAACGCTAGTGGCAGTCGTGTTGGCAACATCTTCAGCAACAGACTGAGCAACAGTCTGGGAAA
>X301_European_Hare__coassemble_1518_pt1 | contig 10845 bp, 10 predicted proteins | sample X301_European_Hare__metabat2_high_PE_015 | metagenome-assembled genome bin X301_European_Hare
ATCACTTTTTGTTAGAATTTGAGCCGAAAAGTGATACCGCGTATCACTTTTTGTTCGAATTTGAGTCGAAAAGTGATACCACGTATCACTTTTTGTTCGAATTAAAAGCCGGAAAGTGATACCGCGTATCACTTTTTGTTAGAATTAAAGCCGGAAAGTGATACCGCGTATCACTTTTTGTTAGAATTTGAGTCGAAAAGTGATACCACGTATCACTTTTTGTTAGAATTTGAGCCGAAAAGTGATACCACGTATCACTTTTTGTTAGAATTTGAGTCGAAAAGTGATACCACGTATCACTTTTTGTTCGAATTAAAGCCGAAAAGTGATACCGCGTATCACTTTTTTGTTCAAGTTGTCTTGAGTGCAACCCAAAATACTAGGTCAATTCCACAAAAACAGGCTTTTCGAACAGGTTTTTATGGATGATATGCCCATTATTGAGTTGTTTGAGGCCAGTTAGGGTAGGAACTTTCCACGTAAAATGAAAATTTGGAAGAAATAAGTGGAAATTCTAGTGGGCAAGAGCTTGGTTTTGTAATGCATGTATTTATAGATTCAATATGAAGAATATGAAGTTGAGTGTATAATGATTTTGGAGGTGCGCTATGAGCGATTATGAAAACCGAATTGTTAGGATAGAGACAGACATGGCCTATCTTCAGGACATGGTTAACCAACTGAATGACATTGTAGCAGAACAACAGATGACATTGTCTCGGCTTGAGAAACAAAATCAAATTTTAAATAAGCGCATTGAGGAGTTAGACTTGGAAGCTAGACCAAATCGCAAACCACCTCACTATTGATATGTTTAGTTTGCATGAATTGTTTGTAATGAAAGCGGGTCGCTATTACGTTCTAGTGTATTGATGCTGGTTAAATAAATAGGCAAAAAAGGCTGTTTTTTGCATGTGCAAAGGGAAGTGGCAGTTTATGAGTGCGGGGTGTGGGTAGTAAACGTGGGGCTTTAAAAGTTTAGTAAAATTTAGTTTAGTAAATGGATCTACGCGATTTGGATGCAAAGGGAGTGGGAAAAGATAGTTTGCAGTGAGCCATTTTTCTGTTACATTTGTTGTACACTTGTGGTGCGTATGTGGGTGTATGTGGTATCCTTATAGGTGGTAGACCTCTAGGCACAAGGATTGGGGCATGGCCATTTAGGCTCAGAGTGTGTAGGGTGATAGGGGTGATGAGTGTAGATGGGGAAAATAAGGAAGGAGAAGGGATATGGCGGAATTTGTACATTTGCATAATCATACTGATTTTTCGCTACTAGATGGAGCGGCCTCGATACCGAACTATGTGAAAAGAGCCAAAGAGTTTGGGATGAAGGCGCTGGCGATTACTGACCACGGGAATATGTTTGGGGTGCTGAATTTTTATGATGCGTGCAGAAGTGCGGGAATACAGCCGGTTATTGGGTGCGAGTTTTATATTAATCCGGAAGGACGGGACCTGAAGGATGCGGGGAATCATTACTATCATTTGATACTGCTGGCGATGAATGATAAGGGCTATCATAATTTGATGGAACTAAACAGCATTGCATATCTAGAGGGGTTTTACTATAAGCCAAGGATTGATTACCAAGTACTGGAGGAGCATAACGAGGGGCTGATATGTACATCGGCGTGTTTGGCGGGAGAGGTTTCGCAAAAACTGCTGGTGGGAGATGTAAAGGGAGCATATGAGACCGCTAGGTGGTATAAGAATCTGTTTGGGGACAGATATTACATAGAGATACAAAATCATTTTATACCAGAAGAAGTGCAAGTGTTGCCGAAGTTAGTGAAGCTGGCAAGGGATTTGGATATAAAATTGGTGGCGACCAATGACATACACTATATAGATAAGTCTGATGCAAATGCGCATGATATTTTGCTGTGCATAGGGACAGGCAAAAAGAAGGATGATGAAGACAGAATGCGTTTTCAAACGCAGGAATTCTACATGAAAAGCCCAGATGAGATGGCAGAACTGTTTTCTGAGTATCCAGATGCGATAAGTAATACGGTGGAGTTGGCTGAAAGGTGTAATTTCGAAATAAAATTTCCAGGGCCGCTACTCCCAAGTGTAGATGTGCCGCCTCAGTACAAGGATACCAAGGAGTATCTGACAGCACTGTCGTGGGAGGGGTTAAGGCGCAGGTACCCAGGCTATGAGGCAGATGCGGAAAAGAAAAAGTTGTTGGAAGATAGGCTGAATTATGAGCTGAGCGTCATATTGAAGATGGGCTTTGATGGGTACTATTTGATAGTACGAGACTATATTTATTGGGCTAAGACGCACGATATTCCGGTTGGAGCTGGGCGTGGGTCGGGCGCAGGGTCTATGGTGGCGTACTGTGTGGATATTACGAACGTGGACCCTATTAAGCATGACTTGCTGTTTGAGAGGTTTCTGAATCCAGAAAGGGTGTCGCTACCAGATTTTGATATTGACTTTTGTTATGAGGGAAGACAGCGCGTAATTGATTATGTTACTGAGCATTACGGGGTCAATAGGGTAGGACAGATTGCAACGTTTGGGACGCTGAAGGCAAAGGCTGTAGTAAAAGATGTGGCTAGGGTTCTGGATATACCTTTTGATGAGTCGAACAGAATTACTAAGTATGTACTGGAGACATTGCCGGATGAGGCAAAGGCTGAGCATGTAACTTCTCTACTGGAGTGGTCTATTAGAGTTTCGCCTGAGTTGCAGGAGGTAAGGGACAGAGGCGGCGTGTATGAGGAGTTATTTGATGTTTCTTTAAGACTGGAAAATTTGTCGCGACATGTCTCGACCCACGCCTGTGGCGTGGTCATTGGGAAGACGGATTTGAAGGATTATGTGCCGCTTTACAGGGACCCAAAATCGGGTGGTATTTCGACGCAGTACACGATGAATAATTTGGAGCGGTGTGGCCTGGTTAAGATGGATTTTTTGGGCCTGAAGACGTTGACGCTGATTCGGAATACGGAGAGGTTGATTCGCAAGCGGATTCCAGATTTTGACGTAGAGAAGATTCCGGATGGGGACAAGGCCACGTTCGAGATGTTGTCGCGTGGGGATAGTATGATGGTGTTCCAACTTGAAAGCCCAGGCATGCAAAAGAATCTGCGGCTGCTGGAACCCACGCGATTTGACGAATTGGACGCCATGGTGTCGCTGTACCGTCCGGGCCCAATGGAGTATATTCCGACTTATATTGACTCGAAACAGGGTCGAATCCCAATTCACTATCCCGACCCGTCTTTGGAAAATCTCCTCAAGCCCACGTACGGGGTCATTGTCTACCAGGAACAGGTCATGCGTGTTGCGCAGATAATCGCTGGTTTTACGCTGGGCGAGGCCGATACGCTCCGAAAAATTATGGGTAAGAAAAAGGTCAAGGAGATGCCAGCTCAGCGTGAGAAATTTATTAAGGGCGCAATGAAGTTGGGTCATTCTGAGGAGCATGCGGCAGAGATTTTCCATATGTTGGAACCTTTTGCCAAGTATGGATTTAATAAGAGTCATAGTGTTTGTTACACTATCTTGGCATATCGTACTGCGTACCTAAAGTGTAATTTTAAGGCTGAATTCTTAGCCGCAAACCTAACCAACGAAATTGGTAGTGGAGATAAATATGCTGAGTATCTTAATTATGTTAAGTCTCAGGGTATCGAGATTTTGCCGCCAAGTATCAATGATTCAGACCAGTATTTCAATGTTGTTGATGGCAAGTTAATTTATGGGCTAGCTGGAATTAAGGGTGTTGGCGCCACCTCTGTAAACAGTATTTTGTTGGAGCGGCAGGCAAATGGTCCATTCAAGGACTTCCTTGATTTTATTCGCCGTTGTGATTCCAAGGTCCTGAATGCCGGTGTCTTGGAAGGTTTGATTAACGCTGGTGCTATGGACTGTTTTGGTTACAACCGGCCCACACTTCTTGCAAACTACGAGGCTGCTATTAAATTCACCAAGGATGACAAGGATGCCCAGAGTGTGGGGCAAAGTCTTCTCTTTGGTGCTGATGACTTGTCTAGCAATTTCGAGATTAGGGTTCAGCCTGATTACAGTTTCCTAGAAAAGCTAGAAGTAGAGAAAAATTACTTAGGTTTCTATGTTTCAGGCCATCCTTTGGACTCTTTCAAGACTTTGTGGCAAAACTGTGTTCGCCTAGATTTGTCCAAACCAGAGCGTATTGTAGAGGGTATTAAGTACGATTTTGTCGGTATGGTTACCGACCGAAAAGAGGTCACAACTAAGGCTGGCGGTAAGATGGGTCGCATCACTATCGAGGATTACAATGGTAAGTTAGATGTCACCATCTTCCCAAAACAGTGGGCAATGTGCTCGGTTGGGGTGGACGTTGGCAAAATTATCGGCCTTCATGGTAGTTTCCGCTCTTACAATGACCGCCTAGGTTATACTGCTGATGTGGTCTATGTGGATCCGACTCCTATGAAGCCGGAAAGACCGAAGAAACTTTGGATTGAACTTGACCAGAGTGTCTACACCAACGGCCAGATTCTTAAGGAAATGCGCACTATTATTCTAAAGCACCGAGGCACTGCAGAGATTACTTTCATGGTTTACCCTGGCTCCGATGATGACGGCAAGCTTTCTGGCAATGTCCGTCGTGTCACCGCTGGCGAGCGCTTCTGCGTTGATGCTACTCCTGAGCTTATGTCTGCCTTGCGCGAGTGCCAGTGTGTTCATGATGTGTATTCAGCTTAAAAAGGTCTTTGATTAGGCCCTCAGCCTTGCCGAAGGCCCCATGGACAGGGGCTATCAAACCCGCGGTTCGTCCGCGGGGTTTGTCAAATAAGCCTCCCATAGCCTCCCACTCGAAATCCACAATGGGTTCTTTACCTTATCTTAAAATGTTTCTTGATCCTGTCGGAGCATATAATCTTGCCTTTAACGGCGATGTTTTCAACATTTTCTATCACAAGAGCATCAAGCTTGCTATCAAAGGCTAGTAGTCCATAACCCTTAATCTTTATCTTGGTCTGATTTTCTTTTGCCCTCAGCAGTTCTTCTTTTTCAAGAGACATCACACCGATAAACCATCTAAAATCCAGATTGTTTTGTTGCCTACTTATATCTTCGGTGATTGATTTTTTCTCATTAAGTTCTTGTCTAACGGCCTGATTAATAAAATCGCATCGGGTGGAATAACATCCCCTGTCTATCAACAGGTCAATTTGAGATAGCGTTGCAATGTTCATATTGACGGACACCTTTTCACTTGTTTTCATGCAGGATCTCCATTGCCAAAATGTGTTCTTGCATTTGTCAAAAGAAATGCAAAAACAGATTGCATTCTTCATAATTTAGGAATGATATCCGATTAAAGCAGGCAAAACGGCACTTTTTAGGAGGCAAATAGGTGGCAAATAGGTGGCAAAAATGCTTTAAATGAGATAATTTAAATGGTACATACCTCATATTTCTCTAAGAAATGAAAACTTTCTTAATTTTAGAGAGAATACATGCCAAAAGGAAAAAGGGGGAAATGACCAACCAGGTCAAAGACCCATTTTTGCTGTAGAATCACAAGCGCAAGTGCATGCGAGTGCAGTAAATTGAAAGTAGAAAAAGAGGTTTAAAATGAGTTTTGTCAGAGGTTTTTGTGCTTTTTTGTCGGGTGTCTTAGGATTGTACTCGACAATAATTCTAATTAGGATAGTAGTTTCTTGGTTTTTGTGGTTTAATCGTCGAAACGGGTGGCGCTCAGGATACAGAGGATTTAGGGTAGAGGACCCACAGAACCCCACTGGCATTGCAAAAGTGGATGCCATTTTAGGAAAAATTTGCGACCCATATCTGAATCTTTTTCGAAATTTTAAATCATTAAGAAAATCCACCATAGATTTTACTCCCATTTTAGCATTTTTGGTCATCAGTCTTGTGCGCACTATCTTAAGCCTATTTGCAAATTATTACAAAATAACAATTTGGATAGTATTGGCGATAATTATCGATGGTCTTTGGGGCGCAATTTTCAGTTTTCTTTTAATTTTAACCTTGATACTGTTAATAATCCGATTTTTCGTGGGAAGAAGTTCAAATCCCAGCAAGAACAACTACATTTACATGCTTGACACAATGCTAAACGCACCAGTAGAGAAGGTTTACAAACTGTTTTTCCGGAAAAAAAACGTCGATGACCAAAAGCTTGTAATCGTGTCAATTATCTTCTACGCAATAGTTTTCCTTGTGTTGAAAATCGCTGTTAATGCTCTTGTGAATCTGTTAATACAACTATAACCCACCAGAATGCACAATAAGGAAAAAATCCTCATGAGGTTTCCCGTTTCCAATTTTTCCGAAATACACAGAGGTTCGCATGTTTATCCAGGAACTTAAACAAGCCATCACCACTCTCGTCGGCGTTGGCAAAAAAACCAGCGAAGAATACGCAAATCTTGGCGTACACACAATTTGCGACCTAATCTCTATGACCCCACGCACCTACGAAGACCGTAGCCATCGTATCTGTATAGGCCGCCAGGGCACCGATGGTACCTGGACCAACACATTCGTCCGTGTCGAGTCCGTCAGCGAATTCGGCGCCGGCCGCAAAAATGTCAAAATCATCGTCCGCGACACCGAAAACAACCAAAAAGCCTTCCTAATGGGTTTCAACCGCGCATACCTCGCCAAAACCATCTTTTCCGGTTGCTACTACCAACTCTACGCCAACATTGGGCTATACGGCACCAGCCTAACCGCCTCTCAATTCGAACTTAAACCCATACGTGAAAATGACTTAATTGCCGGAAACATCCTATTAAACAATGGCATTTTGCCCGTTTACAGCCTAAGCGGAACTCTCACCCAAAAAACCCTCCGCCGTGACGTCAAAGCCGCTCTAGCCACCATCGGCACCATCGATGACGAAATTCCAGACACCCTCATCACCAAATATCACCTCATGCCCCTAGACCGCGCCATCCGCGAAATTCACTTCCCCACCTCCGACACCACCCTCTCCGACGCCCGCCGCGCCCTAGCCTTCCGCGAAGTCTTCTACCTCCAAATCGAGTCCAAACGCCGCCCCGTTCAGGTCCAAGCCCGCCAAACTATTCCCCCCACCATCACCAAGGCCGAGGCCTCTTTCATCGAAAAATTGCCGTTTAAACTAACAACTGACCAGTTAAAAGTATTAGAGGAAATTCGTACCGACATGAGCCAAAGCCAGAGCATGAACCGCCTTCTTCAGGGTGATGTTGGCTCAGGTAAAACCCTAGTTGCCTGGATTTCTGCCTTACATGCCATATGTAGTGGTGCCCAAGTTGCCTTCATGGCCCCCACTGAACTACTAGCACGCCAGCATGCCCAAGTTGCCGCCGAACTTTTCAAGGACACTGGTGTAAATATCGCCTTCCTTAATGGCGAGGTCCATGGTCGCCCCCGCCAAACCCTGCTAGAGCAGTTAAAAGCCGGCAATATTGACCTTTTAATTGGCACCCACGCCCTTTTTTCTAAAGACGTTCAGTATAAGCAACTACGCTATGTCATTATTGACGAACAGCATCGCTTCGGCGTCGAGCAGCGCCGCGCCCTCTTCGAAAAAGGCATCCAGCCCGACGTCCTCCTGATGACCGCAACCCCTATCCCTCGTACCCTAGCACTAACCGTTTTTGGCAACCTAAACGTATCGACCATCCGAACCATGCCCAAAGGCCGCCTTCCCATAGTGACCTACCTAGTCGATGACCAAAAGCGGGACCGTATGTACCAAGCCGTTGGCGTCGAAATGGAGCGTGGTCACCAGGCCTACTTCGTCTATCCCCGCATCGACGACGAAGGAAACTCAGACCTTCGTGACGTCCAAACCATGTACAACTTCCTCTCCCGCGAAAAGTATCCCACATTCCACGGCAGCCTAATCCACAGTCGCCTTCCCGAGGATGACAAAATTCGCATCCTAAACGACTTCGCCGCCGGCCGCCTAAACTACCTAGTTTCCACCTCTGTTGTCGAGGTCGGCATCGACGTCCCCAACGCCACTTGTATGGTCGTCGAACATTCCGAGAACTTCGGCCTCTCCGCCCTTCACCAACTTCGTGGCCGTGTCGGTAGAAGCACCCTCCAAAGTTGGTGCTTTCTCGCATATGAGCGCACCATCACCGAGGACGGCAAGAAACGTCTCGCCGTCCTTAAGCGCACCAACGATGGCTTCGAAATCGCCGAGGAGGACCTCAAAATCCGCGGCCCCGGCGAACTTTCCGGCCTTCGTCAAAGCGGTTTTCTTAACCTCAAGTACGCCGACCTCCAAAAAGACGTTTCCCTCATGGCCCAAGCCCGTGACGAGGTCGATGCCATCCTTGCCTCCGACCCCGCTTTGCTTTCTCTTTCCAACTCCGTCATCCGTCGCGTCCTTTCCCTCAAGTAATCAACCCAAATTATCTTGTGAAGTTTTGCTGACACAGATGGACAATTGCCTCAGTTTTGTACTACTATCTTCGACCCCACCATGACGATAAAAATATAAAAATTAATGATAATCGTTAAAAATTTATTGACTGAGTTTTTAATGCATGATATAACATATTTAACGAAAAACGTTAAATTCATGGAGAAAATGTTTATGAAAACTCAAAAAATGATTAAAACAGCCAAGGTCCTAGAGAAAGTGTTCAGAATTCTACAATGGGTAGTTATTGTTTGTGCAGTTGTAGTGCTACTTGTACTTTGTATCTTTAAATCTAATCTTATCCAAAAAGTATATTCTGGCAGTGTGGATATCGGAAATCTTACATTTACACTTAAAGATGGCGAAATGCCAAAGTCCATTGTTTCTTATGCTTGGGTCATGGTTATTGGAGCAATAGCTTATTGTGCCATCTTTTATTACCTGCTTGGTGTGTTTAGAAAAATACTTAAACCAATGACAGAAGGAAATCCGTTTGCCCCAACTGTAAGTAAGGAAATACGCAAACTTGCATTTGCAGGTCTTGCTATTGGAATTGTGTACAATGTAATGTCTTTCATTGCAACAACAGTTGCAGTTCATATTTTTGACCTAAGCACATTACTCCAAAGTAGTCAAATTAGTGGTATTAGTACTAACTTCCATTTTGATGTTACATTCGTTATTTTATTCTTTGTTCTGCTATTGGTCTCTTATATTTTCCAATATGGCGAAGAATTGCAGAAACTATCTGACGAAACACTGTAAGAGGTGAAAACATGCCGATTATATTAAGACTAGATCGAGTTATGGCAGACCGAAAAATGTCTTTGAACGAACTATCTGAAAAAGTAGGGGTAGCAAATGTCAATTTATCTAGATTGAAAAATGGGCATATCAGTGCTATACGATTTTCTACTTTGGAGGCAATCTGCGATGCTCTTGACTGTCAACCAGGTGATATTCTGGAGTACAAAAAAGAAAAAAGTATCAAACTTTATGATTAATTGAACTAGCTAGGGCAAAAGCAACATTTCAAATATAGAAGTGCACGCAGTGAAACAAATACCTCCGTAGCGGCGAAGGTAGCCCAAAATCTGTTGGTGATTGTTTTGCTGAATACACATAGACCAACCTATTGGGAAAATTCTACTTAGGAGCAACATCCTTGCATAGAGGGGAAGAAGACAAAGGCCTCGGTCTTGAGTTTTTTGTGTGCTTTTTCATTTTGGGTATTAATTTCTAGGAGAAGTGGTGCAATAATAGGGGTGGAGGCGTGTATGTTGTCTTATGAGAATAGTTTGCAGATGGAAATGGTGATGATGGGTCTTGAAGAGGGAGAGCGGCGTGGGCAGATGAAAGCGCTACGTGATACGGCGTTTCGGATGTCAGAGTTAGGGGTGGATTTTGATACGATAGCGGTGTACCTTGGGCTGAGTAAGATGAACCTACGGTATCTGCTCAATTGCACGGATTGGGACATTTGTAGTACAACAACGATGGCCTGTAGGATTAATGAGCCTGCATATTTAGAGGATGACTGACAATATTAAGCCATCGTTGTTCTATATTGGATTATGATGTTTGGAGCTGTAATTGCCCCTTGGTAGCGTGTAGACTAGTGACCTGCAGTTTTAGATTAGGTCAGCTAGGGCCGCGGCTTGCTGGCACCCGTTGGTCTTGGAAATGTCGCCAATTTTCAAGATGCCTGGAATTAGGACTTCCCCGACCATTGTCCAGTTGTTGAGTTTGCACATGCGCTCCATGGGGAGACGGATTCCGTCCATAACAGTGGGGTCGGATTCCTCGCAACAGGTGATTAGGGCGCATTCTTTGCCGGCAATATCTTTGCCACCGACGACCAATGAGTAGATTCTGTCGATGACGCCTTTGATTTGGGAGGGGATTGAGTACCAGTAAACTGGCATGGTGAAAACAATTGCATCTGCTTCTAGAATGGCGGGGGCGATTGTGTTGAAATCATCATCGAAGGTGCAGGCCTTTCCTGTTGAGTAGCAAGTTTCACAGGCATGGCAGCCGCCAACTTTCTTAAATGCGGCATCAAAACGAGTTACGGTGTGCCCTTTTTCCTGGGCGGCCTTAATAAAGGCATCGGTCATTGCGAAGCTGTTTCCGTTTTTACGTGGGCTCCCAGTAATTACAACAATTTTTTTGCTCATTGTTTCCTCCAGTGTTTTGGTAGTTGTACTCAGATTCGCATGCTGTCAGTGTGTGCCGCGTGCTGTATTCTGCATACAATATTCTTGTTAAGTTTTTCTGATTTGCAATTATGACATCACCCTGATAAAATGCAAGTACGCACATTTAGGTTATATACTAACCACAACAATTTGCATTTTTAGGTATTCAGCTATTGCTAATACTTACTTGATGAATAACTCTAACTCTTTTTAATAAAACGAAAAATTTAAAATATTTTTATCCAAAAAGTACTT
>X301_European_Hare__coassemble_1525_pt1 | contig 10744 bp, 5 predicted proteins | sample X301_European_Hare__metabat2_high_PE_015 | metagenome-assembled genome bin X301_European_Hare
TTCTACATGTCATTAATTGAATTTTAGTCCTTTACAGTGGAAATTCACGTTTAAAGATGGGTCAATCACTTTTTTTGTGGGATTGCCATTCCCGCGGTGCCTAATCGACGACTAATAATTACTAGAGTTATCTTAAACATTGAAATGCCTATAGCACAGCATCCAAGGCAGTAAAGGCACCGGCTACGCCTCGCCTGCGGCGGCCCTGACAGCCTTGTCTTGCTGTGCTTGTTTTTGACCAAGAGGTGCCAAAGCACCTCCATGGTCTAGTAGGCCCGCAAATCTGTGAATTTACCTTGAACAAAAAAAGGACCTTCCATTAAGATTGATATTGCATCTTTACCACGATGATGAATATTTCTTCCTAAAGTTGTTTGATATGAGCAGACAGAAATATGTAAGAAATATTAAATCCCACAAAATTTGTGATTGAGCCGGATGTATTAGAAATTATATACTTACCGGCAGACATCGTTGCGGATCATTGGAGGCATTGTCATCTCCGTATAAGTATTGATACAGAAGGAAACCATGCACAAATCGACCTATATTCGACAATATTATCCAATCGGCTTGTTCGCAGCACTGGTTGCCTTCTGTGTGGTCATAGGCTGCATACCATCGCTGCAAATCATTGTTCAGCGCAATTTGATCGACACGGCAATAGATGGACTGGCAAACGGATCGCTGCAAGCATTCATCGTTCACCTAATTCGATTCATTGCACTGATACTTTTGAGTTCTCTGCTGGCAAGCCTGCTTCAATTCGGAACAAATCGGCTGAACCTCATTGTTGGGAAAAAACTGGATTCACAGAGGGTCAATAAATGTCTCAAAGTCGCTTTCCCAATTACGGAAACGCAAGCCTTTCATGCTCTTTGCGAACAAGCAGAAAAAGCCGCAGAGACCGATCAAGCCTTTTTTGCCGCACTCCAAACCGGTATAAAAAGTACAATTCAAATTATCACATCGTTTGTTGTTTTATCTTCTATCGATGCACGAACTGCGGTTGTTATTTTTGTTTTACTGCTTTTTGGAATTTGGATCAACAAAAATGCGGCCAAGAATTCGGGGAACATCTGGGGCGAATATATCCAGAACATGCGCCATGCGAATTATTTATCCTCCCTTTTGCTGCACCGGGAGTATGCTGCGGAGCGCAAGGTCTTTCATTACAATCCAGAAATTGAGAACCGCTATCATAAGGACTGCTCAGAGGCGATAGAGAAAAATAGCAAATTGGGGCGCAAGCGGCTGATCTCAGAAAGTATAACAACACTATTTTCTGCAATTTACAGCATGGCCGCAATTCTTCTCCTTGGTGTTTCCGTGGGAAATGGTAAAATTACCATAGGTTCCTTTATTGCAGCATTTACGGCTATCAGTAGCCTTCGCAATGTTGCAAGCCAATTATATGGAGCTGTTTTTGATGTTTCCAATCATTTTAGCCGCCTGTCCGGCTTCTTTTCCTTTTTGGCGTTGGAAGAAGATTGCACACCAAGCTCGGATGAACCAACAGACCTCTTGAAGGGAATTGAATTTCAGCATGTCAGTTTTTCCTATCCTGAGACTTCCGTTCATGTTTTAGAGGATGTCAGTTTTATATTGAAATCAGGTATGCACTATGCCCTCGTCGGAGAAAACGGGTGTGGCAAGACGACATTGGTAAAGCTTCTGATTGGATTGTATCAACCGACAAGCGGACGGATCCTGGTTGGGGGCAAAGATGTATCGAAGATGTGTACTGCGGAAAAAAGGCAAATTTTTTCTGCGATCTTTCAGGACTTTTATCGTTACCCCCTTTCCATTCGGGAAAATGTTTCCTTAAGCTCGCCAATGCCCCAAAGCTCAAATGCAATCAACGATACTTTGGATGCCCTTCGCTTTGATGCACCGCTTCGGCAAAAAGAGAATGGGCTTGACATCGGTTTGGGCTTTTTGGCGCAGGAAAGCACCGACTTGTCTGGAGGAGAATGGCAAAAGCTGACGGTTGCCCGCTCGATCCTCTCTCCGGCACAAATCATTGTGCTGGATGAGCCAAATGCTGCGTTGGATCCCGTGTCGGAAATGGCGTTTTACCATGCGTATGAAGAAATGTTCGCTTCAAAAACAACATTGTTTATTTCCCACAGATTAGGGGCAGTAAAATCAGCAGATCAAATTTTAGTCCTGCACAACAGGCATTTAATTGCAATGGATGCACACAATTCGCTGATGAACACCTGCGAATACTATCGGGAACTATTTGAGACACAGCGGGGGCTTTATTATGGATCACAGTCATAAATCTAAAAAAGTGCAAAACTTTTGGCTCATTTTCCGTGCATCTCCCGCCCATTTCGTTGAAATGATGTGTTGGAGTATTTTTAGCTGCACTCTGTCTGTCTTCAGTGTTTGGGCAACCGGAAAAATCACCTCATTGATCTCCGGCGGATACAGCGGGGAGATGCTTGGAATGGTATGCCTTTATGGCGTCCTTTTGGTGCTGTCGGCTGCCTGCTCTGTCTACTATAAGAGATATCGGGTGCAATTTCTCATCATTCCATCTTTCGAGCAAAGGGTGAGAACCAAGCTGTTCAAAAAGAGCAACAGGATATCCAACGAAGCCTATGAGGATGCGTCTGCAGCAAATATGATTCGGCTGGCAGACGGTGCAAAGCAAAATCTCTTTCGCTATGTTGAAATATGGATCAGTATTCTGACGGCGGTTCTGCAAGCCCTTGTCGTTACAATGTATGTTTCTGCATTTGATGTGTGGTTTTTATTGCTTCTTCCTTTTTCGATCATTCCCACATGCTTAAATTTATTGTATCAGTCAAATCTTTGGAAGCACTACTATATCGCACTTGAGCAATGCAAGAAAGAAGAAAGCGCATATTATAAGGGATTGATTGATGAGGTGGCCTGTAAAGAAAGCAGGATAACCTACGCCTCTGACTTGTTGTTGAACAAGTGGAGAGGAAGCCGAGAGCAGAGGGATTCCGTTGAGCAGAAAAAAGCAAAGAAGTTATTAACCGTTCAAATGCTTTTGACTCCACTTGAACTCCTTGGAACTTTTGGAGGTTTTCTGCTCTCTGTGATCCTTTTGTTCTGCGGAAGAATCGATTATGCAGCCTGTACCGCTTCCATTGCCGCCTACGCCTCCATTACCTCCGCACTGAGTTCCCTCGTTTCCATGATCGGGTATGAAGGGCAATATCGAAAAATGATCCAGCCATTTTTCGATTATATGGAAAAGGAAGAACGTTGCGCCGGCACAGAATCTGTTTCTTTCCAAAGAGATATTCGACTCAATCATATTTCTTTCAAATACCCAAAGCAGGAGAGGAATGCATTAGAGAGCATTGATTTGACGATCAAAAAAGGCGAAGTCATTGCGATCGTCGGAGAAAACGGTGCAGGAAAAACCACATTAACAAATATTATCCTTGGCCTTTTCTTGCCAAGCGACGGCACGGTATATTATGACGGAAAAGATATTTCCTCGGTGTCGGAATTGAAACTCCACGCAAAGCAATCCGTTGTCCCGCAGGTATTTGCCCGTTACAAAATGACGGTTCGGGACAATATCGAAATAAGCGATTTTGACCGTGCTTATGATGAAAAGGTTAAGGCTGAGAACCTTTCGTTTTTGGATGATGCTCAGCTATCACTGGATACAATGCTGGGAAAAGAATTTGGCGGGCAAGATCTATCCGGCGGGCAGTGGCAGCAACTATCGTGTGCAAGAGGATTTTACAAAAACAGCGAATTTCTTGTTCTGGACGAAGCTACATCTGCAATCGACCCATTAAAAGAAAAAGCGATGTACGATTCCTTCCGGCGTGAACTGAAAGGAAAAACCGGGATCATTATTACACACCGACTAGGTGCGGTTTCTTTGGCTGACCGAATCGTCATGTTGGAGAATGGAAGCATCGTTCAGGAGGGAACCCATAATCAGCTCCTTGCAGAAGACGGACCATATTTACAATTGTGGAATATGCAGGCAAATTCCTTTATGGAGGAAATCGAGTAGGGCGGTTTTCCTCTAACACCACCGTACGTGCCGTTCGGCATACGGTGGTTCAACATAACATCACAGGTTGTCGCATGGCTATACGTTTGAGACTTTGCTCTGCTATTATCTGGGCATGTTTTTCAATGTAGAATCCAAGCAACTGACTAACCCTCTTTTTTGAAGTTTCTCCCGCGTGTGTGTCCTCTCCTTTCCGTTGTCATGGATTCGCCTTAAGTAGTGTAGCAGTAGTTCATTTACGTTTCACCCTTTTCTGCTGTCAGGCATTCAATGATGCGTTGTTCAGTCCTACCTACTATGACGTCTGCTGACTTCTCACAGTTCGTTGTTACTACGGCCGGGGACCGCCTGTGAGAAAAACGGGATAAGTTCGTGTCCTTTCCTCGTCTACCCTCCTAATTTACAAATATGGGTTACGACTACCTTTTGGGCTTCGTTGTCTTTGGCCAACTTACCCGCCATATCCGCCTTATATTAGGTTTCTGTTCGTATGGCTGCGATTTCGCTATCCCTTCTTCTCGCCTGTACCTCGCGGTATCAAACCTTGGGAGGCACTATGAAGTTCGTCGGTAGCTACGCCTTTCGTGGACTTTCACTACAGAACACGAGCATGCCCGTAATACCCCAAAAACCCAAGCGTTGAGCTTGGGCTATTTCTTTACTACATAGTAAAATAAATACATCTTGACTACCCCCTCCCCAAACCGTCCGAAAAGTCAGATTGCAATGAGGCAACATCACCATTTTCACCATATTTCGGGCCGTTTTGTGGGTAAAATGCCCATTTTCTAGGCCAATATCCCCATCTGTCGGGTATTTTCTACCTTCATATTTACTTTTCGGACAGTCTCTCCCACTTTTTCCGGAAAAACATCTTTCCTTATTGACGGCAATGAACGTATCCTACATAATGCGGTTGGGACGAGTATAAATACACTGTAATTTGCTATTTTGAGAGAGATATTATCTGCCCTAAGTTTAAACGTATCGAATTCGATGCTGTTAAGCGTACACTCGTGTTGGAAAATAAGGAACTTGTTACAGTTCAAAAAGGAGGCTGCTTATGTCTGAAAGTCAAAACATCGAGTATAAGGAATCCTGGCGAGACGAATATCTGAAATGGGTTTGCGGTTTTGCCAATGCACAGGGCGGTACCATTTATATTGGTGTTGATGATAATGGAAAAGTGGTCGGAGTGAAGGACATTAAGAAGCTGATGGATGATATTCCAAACAAGATTCAGTCTGGACTTGGCATTGTTGCTGATGTGAATAAACATTCGGAAAGCGGGAAGGACTATTTGGAAATAAGGATTAAGCCAAGCGCATTTCCCATCAGCTATCACGGAGAGTTCCATTACCGAAGCGGTGCCACTAAGCAGCAGCTGACAGGAATTGCACTGACAGAGTTTATTACGCAAAAAACAGGGTTTCGCTGGGAAGATGTTACGATTGATAATATCACGGTTGCCGATCTGGATGACGAAAGCTTTAGGATTTTCAGGAGAGAAGCTCTTCGCAGCAAGAGGATGACAGAGGCTGAGCTTAATATTCCAAACGAGGAACTGCTTTCTAAGCTGAAGCTTGTATCAAATGGTAAGCTGAAGCGTTCTGCTGTGCTGTTGTTCTACGACGATCCGAGCATTGTACAGGTTGGTAGCTATGTTAAGATCGGCAAATTTGGCGAGCACGGAACCGTGGAATATCAAGATGTGCTTGAGGGTTCGCTCATATCTACGGCAGATAAGATTGTGGATTTAATCTATCTAAAATACTTGAAGGCGAAAATCACATATGAACACGACCGGCGCATAGAGACTTATCCTTATGCGAGAAATGCCATACGCGAGGCAATTTACAATGCCATCGCTCATAATTGTTACTTGTATGGTACTCCGATACAAATTCGGATTGAAGAAGAGCAGATTATAATAAGCAACCGGTGTATCCTTCCTGAAGGGTGGACTGAGGAAACCTTGATGCAGCCACACGATTCCATACCATACAATCCTGACATTGCCAACGTATTTTACAGAGCGGGATATATAGAGACTTGGGGACAGGGGATTCAGAAGATATGTGATGAGTGCAGGGCGTTGGGTACAGATCTTCCAAGATATGAGATACTGGGAACTGGTATCAGAGTATTTTTCCCGGCGCTCAAGAGTGCCCTAATAGATCAGCCCAAAACTCCAAACCGCCAAAGTGGCGGAATAAGTGGCGGAATAGATGGCGGATTGGCGGAAAGAATCCTTGCCTTGATTCGCTCAAATGCTTCTATTACAGTGCAGGAGATGGCCGAGATATTAGAAGTACCTAAAAGGACGCTTGAACGGGAAATGAAGAAACTTCGCTGCAGTGGACGTATTATTCGTGTAGGTGGTAACAGATACGGGCATTGGCTGATAAATAATTAGACGAAGGCGCAAGATGAAGCCAAAGAAAAAAATGTTATATTTATACCCGCGTCTCGACTTCCATGCAGGTGGACGGCTACAGTCTGGATGCACAGAAAGATAAACTGCGCAAATATGCGGAGTTTCAGGATTTTGAGATAGCCGGCGAATTTTTTGATGAAGGCAAATCAGGAAAGAACGTGAAGGGACGGCCTGAGTTCTTGAAGATGCTTCGGGCCATCGAGGGCGGAAAAGATGGTGTTTCCTTTGTGCTTGTATTCAAGCTGTCCAGATTCGGACGCAATGCTGCGGATGTCCTCACTTCCCTGCAGCGGATGCAGGACTACGGGGTCAACCTGATCTGCGTGGAGGACGGCATCGACAGCTCCAAGGATTCCGGAAAGCTGATGATTTCCGTCCTGTCCGCTGTGGCGGAGATCGAACGGGAGAATATCCTCGTGCAGACCATGGAAGGCCGTTGGCAGAAAGCGCGGGAGGGCAAGTGGAACGGCGGTTTTGCGCCCTACGGCTATAAGCTTGAAAACGGCGAACTGCTGATCGCGGAGGATGAGGCGGAAGCTATCCGTGTCATTTACGACAAATATATACACACCACGATGGGGGTATCGAAAATCGCCGTATGGCTGAATGAGCATGGCTATCAGAAGAAGAAACGCCAGAACAACACGCTGGACAACTTCACCGCCGCCTTTGTGCGCAGCGTCCTGGACAACCCAGTCTACTGCGGAAAGCTTGCCTATGGGCGCCGCCACAATGAAAAGGTACTCGGAACCCATAACCAGTATCATATCGTAAAACAGGATGAATATATGCTCTATGATGGGGCACATGAGGCCATCGTCTCCGAGGAGGACTGGCAGCTTGCCCACCAGCAGAGGCTGGTCACAGGCGTGAAACAGGAAAAGACGCACAGCCTGGAGCATGAGCATATCCTGTCTGGTATACTTAAATGCCCGGTCTGCGGCGGAGGGATGTACGGCAACGTGAACCGCAAAAAGAAAAAGGACGGAACCCAGTCCCGGGATTATTTCTACTATGCCTGCAAGCACCGGCTCCATATCGACGGCAAACGGTGCGACTACCACAAGCAGTGGGGAGAGGATATTGTAAACGACACAGTGGCCGATGTGATACGGTGTCTGGTTCGCACCCCTCAGTTTGAAGAGGCCATCCGTGAGAAAATCGGCAGCCGGATCGACACCGCAGAGCTGGAGAGGGAGCTGGAGGTTAAGCGAAAGAGGCTCCGCCAGCTTTCAGGCACGAAGGACAGACTGGGGCAGCAGATCGACCGGCTTGGTTTCGATGACCCGCACTATGACCGCAAGTACCAGGACTTGCAGGAGAGGCAGAACAACATCTACGATGAAATCGTGATAGCGGAGGCCGACGTTGCTGACGTGCAGGTTCGTCTTAACAACATCAGACAGCAGGAGATTTCCGAGGACAACGTATATCAGTTCCTATTGTATTTTGATAAGCTGTACGATAAGTTCACCGATGCAGAAAAAAAGGAGTTTATCAGCAGCTTTATTGAAAAGGTGGAGATATACCCGGAAAAACTGCCGAATGGACGCTTTCTGAAACGAATAGAGTTCCGTTTTCCTGTGTTTTTCAATGGTCAGCAAGTGGATATGTTAAGTTGGGACTCAGAAGGTACAGTTGATACCGTTACACAACACTGACTTATTTCCATGATATTTTGGGGATTGAAGCTACAATCAAGTAACGTTATCGGGGATACCGAGTTCGTAGCAGCCTGATGTTCCACTTCACCCTATTGAACGTAACCTCCAATCAAATGGTGAAAATTATCCTTTTTGCTATATACAATGATAAAAAACGCTAGACACCATCGTTATCCAGCGCTTACATTCAAGTTGGCGGTTTTCTGCTGGCTGTCAGCCGCGATATCCTTCCGAATATCTATAGCCGCCGAAAATTAAGGTCCCCGGCGCGGACCCGCCGTGTCTCTCTGGCGTGAGCGCGATATCCTTCCGAATATCTAGTCAGCCTTGGTAATTACCCTGCCCAAGCGCAGTACAGCTTTAACGTGCCGCCACACGAAGCCTTTTGGCTTTGTTAACTATATCGTAATCGATATTGCCAAAAAATCAACCTACTAGTTCAATTATTCAAAAACTTTTTCTGATGACTAGCTCATCACATTTTATGACCAGTATAATGAGCCAAGCCTTCTATCAAAACAAGATTGAGTATGGTGATTTTATCTGCCCCATTACACCACCTATCCTGAATTTGTGATAACACCACGCGTACGCGTTCGGCATGCGGCTGTTCAACGCAACATCACAAATATCACCGACATTTTGTGTGTCCCCTCCTTTCCGTTGTCATGAGTTCATCCTAGGTGTAGTAGTAGTTCATTTACGTTCCACCTTTTCTGATGTCAGGTATTCAATGATGCGTTGTTCAGTCCTTCGGCATTTCTGCCTACTATAACGTCTGCTGACTTCTCACAGTTCGTTGTTACTACGGCCGTGGACCTCCTGTGTGAAAAATAGGATAAGTCCGTGTCCTTTCCTCGTCTACCATCATGATTTACGAAATATGGACCACAAATATCTTTTTGGTTTCGTTGTCTTTAGCCAACTTACCCGCCATATCCGCTTGTTCGTAGGGCTACGATTTCGCTATCCCCTCTTCCACCCTGTACCCCGTGGTATCAAACCTTGGGAGTCGCTATGAAGTTCGTCGGTAGCTACGCCTTTCGTGGACTTTCACCACAGGACATGGGCATTCCCGTCATACCAAAAAGACCCAGCCAACGAGAAGACGTCGACTGGGTGAAATACAATATCTAAAACTTTCAAAAAATGAAATTAGAACGCAATACCACCCCCAACATCAAAATAGACTTTATTAGGAATTACATAAGTTACACCAATATTAAAATCAAGAAAATTGGTTATAATATTAACACCTGCTTGTAAACCGAATTTCAAAAAACTCGACGAACTAGCAAGGTCCCAGTAAGTCCCGGGGTAATCTGTTGTTTTACCTGGTTCTTTTTCGTCTTTCAATTTGTATTGTATTGTCCCTCTTACTCTTGTCCCTAAATCCATAATAACATCTACCCCAGCATTTAACCAAGTATTTGGCAAAATTCTGTAATTAATTCCCATAGGCATTCCCATTCCTATCGAAATTCTCTCAATTACATTAAAATGTGCCTCATAGTCAAGCCTACTAGATTTATCATCATCAGGGTTTGGGTCCATATCAAATTCAAAATTATTCCACCTAGTAACCCAATCTTCATAAAACCCTGGGGCATCATCCTTACCCATTTTGGAAATATTATATAATGATAGTCCCGCATACATCCCGATTTTGCGTTTCCGAGACCAAAGCCAGGACAGTTGCATTCTTTCACCATTTATCGCATAAGTAAAAACAATTGAGTGTCTGTCCCTTGATTGATCTTTCCATGGATTAAGAACCTCGTCTCTGTCACTCCTTGCAAAAATAAAATCGTGGGTGGATCCATCATCGTTTGAAACGGTTACTTTAAAATCAGGACTAGATTTATTTGTAGGAATATAGACATTGCCGATATAACTATCTTTTGCTTCTATGTTAGTCGAAAAAAGTAATGATGATTGAAGATTATCTAACGTCAGTCTATTGTTAGAAATTAATAAATCCATATTAGCAGACGCTACAAGTGCTGTTGCATATGTCATTGCTGGTGAATAAGTTCGTGTTTGTACATAGGCATTTCCATGAGGAGTGTAGATAGTTGATGTAGATGTTGTTCCCATAGCTGAGCCTATTGTACCTAACATCCCAGCAATGGCAGTCATTTTCTCTTGTGTTTTAAGATTGTTATAGACATTTTGATAGTAGTTTTTCGCATTCCATCGCCCTAATGAAGTCCACTTGCCTGTTTCATGATTTCCACGGAAAAGTTCGACAGAAGAATCTGAAAAATAAAAGTCCTCATTTCTTAAATTTGCAATTCCAATAGAAACTTGAACCTCTTTTTCATCATATGTAGGTTGGGCATAAGCCGTATATTCAACACCTATATCTGAATCTGCTATTTCATAGTTTTTTCCACGAACTTCCGTTTGTACAACTCCATCACTTTCAACTGGATTTAGATAATACCCAGATGTTGTTCTGCAAGAACAGAATGCAAATGCAATAAAACAAACAACAGCAATTGCATACACGCTTTTTTTCATCACATTACCTCAATAAAAAAAATAAAAAATAAATTCAAAAAACAATTAAATAGAATTTTCCCAAAAGATTGTACTATATCGGTAAAATCAGTTTAATTTACT
>X301_European_Hare__coassemble_1592_pt1 | contig 9986 bp, 9 predicted proteins | sample X301_European_Hare__metabat2_high_PE_015 | metagenome-assembled genome bin X301_European_Hare
ATGCTGTGCTATAGGCATTTCAATGTTTAAGATAACTCTAGTAATTATTAGTCGTTGATTAGGCACCATGTGAATGGCAATCCCCAAAAAAAAGTGATTGACCCAATTATTTTGAAAATTGTCAGTTCCAATCTGCGGGGAATCTGGGTAAGATAAAGGACGCACTTTCATCGGGACAACAACTTCAATATCTTGCAGTAGCCATTCCTTAATTTTTATACGATGATCAATCCTTTGTTCCATTTGTTTTTTTTGCGCTGTAGTTTTTTTGACTTTGAACTAATGTATGACCGAGCCCCAGGTGATCTATCATGGTCTTTGATTGGATCTTTACCGATTTTTTCTTTTTCACTTTTATGTCCCCAATGAGCATATTGGTTGCTTGCCTCATCAATGCTATTTCTTTCATGGGCTTTGTGTTTTCATTTTGCTGAAAACTATCTTTTCTCGACTTATTTTCCCACCATGACGAGAAATTTCCTGATTGAACTTCAATTGACTTTTTGTTTAGCGCAAGTATATGATCGATGCAACTATCTAATATTCGCGGTCGTGGGAAACTAAATAAATCCTTTTTTCTTTTGTAAATACATCTTAACGCATTCCCTAGCTTGTTGATCCAAATGGATTGTTGGTTCATCAATAAGTAGGAAATCATGTTCGCTGGAAAATAGAATCGCTAACTGGACTTTTGTTTGTTGGCCACTACTCAAATGAGAAAAAGGTTGCGAGAGGAGTTCAGAACTGGCATTCATTTCAGAAAGGTCACGACACACACGCCAATATTCGCAACTGGGTTTTATCTGGTTCATCCAATCTATAGCACATAATTGAACTTGTTCGTTTGAAAGCGAATACGGAAAATAATCAAAAGAGACAGGCGTCTTTATCTCGCCCTGATATGGATATTTCCCTAACATTAGCTTTAAAAAAGTTGTTTTTCCTTTTCCATTTCTTCCAATAAAACCAAGTTTCCAATCTGTATCTATACAAAAGGAAACACCTTCAAACACAGTATTGATACTTCCTTCATAGATGAATGATAAATTCGAAACGCTTACTTGTGCCATTTTCTCAATCCCCATAGTGCATAATATAATATAATCTGAGTGTGCAAATACTGATTAGTGGATTACATACCAACCTTATATTCATTCGTTATTCTGCAAGTTGTCTGCTTTAGTTGAATTTTCTGTATAATACTGTGCTTGTGCAGTCCAGAGCTGATGATACTTGCCGACCTCATCTGCAATCAGTTCATCGTGGGAACCTCTTTGGACAATATGACCTTCCTGAAACACAGCAATCTCGTCGCAGAACATACAGGAAGAAAGACGATGGGAGATATAGATTGCAGTCTTGTCACCCACAATCTCATCGAATTTGCAATAAATCTCTGCTTCTGCAATCGGGTCGAGTGCCGCAGTAGGCTCGTCAAGAATAATGTAGGGAGCATCCTTGTAGAGCGCACGTGCAATGGCAATCTTCTGCGCTTCACCGCCTGAAATGTCAACGCCATCCTCGGATAGAACCTTATAAAGCATAGTATCCAATCCTTTTTCCATGGTTTCAAAACGTTTGCCGAAGCCCGCGTCAATCAGAGCCTTGCGAGCTCGATTTCGGTCGTACTCCATACTGCCCGCCACGTTCGCACCCAGGGGCTGGGCGATCAGCTGGAAGTCCTGAAATACTACTGAGAAAAGATTTATATAGTCGTCATATCGGTACTTGCGAATATCAATATCATTTAATAGAATCTGCCCCTCCTGTGGATCGTATAAACGACACAAAAGTTTAATAAAAGTAGTCTTGCCACTGCCGTTCTCGCCCACGATAGCCAGCCGAGAGCCAACCCGGAATTTCATATTCACATGACGCAACGCCCAAATATCAGAGCCAGGATACCTGAAAGAAACATCCCGGAACTCTATTTTATACCGGCGGTCAGATCTCTTTTCTGTGGTGAGACTTCCCTGGAACATGGCGTTTGGTATATCGAGAAATTCAAATGTCTTATCCAAATATCCGGCATTGGTCTCCAAAGTGCCCATCAAACCGACCAGAGCAAATATATTTGATACCATTGCTGTAGCTGCGCCGACATACTGAGTGATGCTACCGACATCAAAAGCTCCACCCCATGCTTTTAGACAGGTAAACACATAAATTGAACCAGTAATCAAGGTTGTAATGCACACGCCAAGGCTCGCATAGATACCCATTTTCCCTCGAGCTAATTTTCCAAAGGGCCCGTTTGCTCCAAATACAGAATTCTTCCCCCAATAGGCACTCACAAGTTTCTGTTGTTCGTACATCCGAATATCGACGCTACGTTCTTTATTCAAACCGATAAAACCAAAATGTTCAAACAGACGGTTTCCCAAGGTTGCCTCTTCTGCACCGCTGCTCCAACACTTCGTCGATGCAGCGCTGAACCTTCCAGCAATGATACTGACCGCAACCATGAGAACTGACAAAATCAAGATGAAAACCGGATGGTTCAGAATGACAAGCCACCCTGCCGTGTCTGGAACAGGAGAGGTAAACAGGCTTGCGGTCAATGCGATTCCGCTGAGAATACCGATGACGCCCCCCACCAAATCCCCGTATACATTTTGTACCCTCATCAAGCCCCAGCTTGACCAATTCTCATTTTGCCTGATTTGCGCCCTGAGATCATGATTTTCCTGTTTATCCAGTTCTGAAAAATCGAGAGAAAACATCTTGCGAATAAACAAGATTTCTTTTCGGCCCCACAGGTCGCTCAGCAACGTATTATACCGACGCTGAAGAACCGCTCCCAGCATAGATACGAAACCGACGCCCAGCACCCCCGCGATGACCCACTTCCAGAGAATGTCCGCTCTGCGCAGCGTCGCGAGTTCTTTCAGTATCCGCGCCGAGAAGAAAACGGTGACATACGGGGTAATGGCGCGGAAGAGGCAGTACAACGTCAAAATCGGGAAAAACTTGGGAGATACCTGATGGAGTTCTTTGACGCCGCGCAGATGCACGGAAACAGCATGACGCATTTTACCTTTATTTTTCATTTTCAGAACTCCTTTCCTTCTTGATAATACCGGCTTTGCACCGCAAAGAGATTTGCGTATTCGCCGCCCAAAGCCAAAAGGCTGTCATGTGTTCCTTCCTCCCTGATCTCACCGTTTGCAACAAGGATAATCCGGTCACAGAATCGAGTGGATGCGAGGCGGTGCGAAATAAACAGGGATGTTCTTCCCTTCGTCATTTCATTGTATTTCATGTAAATATCGTTTTCGGCAATGGGGTCAAGCGCCGCCGTCGGTTCGTCCAGCAGCAGGATCGGACCATCTTTATAAAGAGCTCTCGCTAACATCAGACGCTGGGTTTCGCCCCCGGAGAACAGCGTGCCGTCCAGATAGACTTCACGGCCGACATGCGTGTCGAGTCCATTTGGAAGCCTCTCAATCTTAGAAGTCAGCCCCGCTTTCTCCACACAATCCGCAATTCGTTCATAGTCGATGTCAATCGTCGTCTGCGCAATTTCTTCTGCCACGGTGACATCCAGAATGGAAAACTCCTGAAACACGGCGCTGAACAGGGCATAATAGCTTCTGCGGTTGTAATTCCGAATGTCCTTCCCGTTCAGCAATACTGCGCCCTTTGTGGGGTCAAAAAGGCCACATAGAAGCTTTATAAGCGTTGTTTTACCAGCTCCGTTCAGGCCGACGATTGCCAATTTCTCCCCCGGATGAACGGTCAAATTTAAGTCGTGAAGTGTATCCGCTTTTGCACCAGGATAGCGGAAGGAAACGCCCTCCAATTTCAGCTCATAGCTATCCATCGTTGGGATATTCTCGCCATCCTCAAGGCGGAATGGTTCCGGATAGTCCAAAAACTCACGAACCAGAGAGATATCCAAGCTCTCTTTGTGCAATGCACTCATTTCCTGCAGGATGCCCATGACCCAGTTGGTAAATGTAGTTACTGCCGTGAAGTACAGCAAAAATTCAGGAACGCCCAATCCCTCATGCAGAGCCATGTTGATAAGAACCACATAGGCAATGCCATTACGGGCAGCAGTCAGCAACACTTCCGCAAAATCCGCCAGCACTTCCACCCGTTCGCAGCGAAGACTGAAATCAAGATAGAGATTGTGAATCTGATCCAAAAGCTCGTTCAGCCAGTTTTGCAAACCGAAAATGCGAATGTCTTTTGCAAGCTCTATAGATTCTGATTTTATACGGAGATATGATGTCTTCTGAAAGTATTTCTCCTCCTCGTCTCTGTGGGCATACCGCCAGTTAGTGGTGTATCGTGAAACATAAAAACCGGCAACACAGGTAGCTATTATCACAAGCAGAAGTAATCCGTTAATATGGGACAGAATGCCCAGATATATCGTAAGTCCACCGATATTAGTAAGCAACTTTGTCATCGTTTCCCAGATATGCTCCGTCGCTTGAGAATTGCCTTCACAGGCAAAGTGTGCCTTTTCGCGCAGTTTTACAAAATGTTCATTCAATGTATTGGGATATGAAGTCATATTACTCTTTTTGGCAATCATTCCAATAATTGCGCTACGCACATCCACTCTCGGGAACAAGGTATTTTCACTGACATACTGCTTGAGACCCTGAACAAAGAAGAGCGCGGCAGTAAACACGCCGATGGTTACCAATAGTTCCCACATGGGGACTCTCTGCTCTACACGGGAAAGCACCTCAGGCGCAATGTACAGCTGTATCAAATTAAACATAACTTCCAGAGAAGCAGTTAACATGCAACACAGAAGGACACATTTACCGTGTTTCCATGCAAGTTTTACCATCCATTGAATATTTTGAAGAACATTGTATTTTGGATTCTCTTTTGTTTTCATCTTGTCTCGCCTCGAAGCATATTCTATCATAAAAAATTGTCCACGGATTATTCTAGGGACGAATCGTCATTTTCGGATGATGAATTGCAAATTTCACACCTATGGAAGCAAAATCTCAGTGGTAAACGTCCAGTCCTCATTGTTTCTGCTGATATACCCGCCGAGGCGCTCGACAATGGCATAGATGTGAACCAGCCCAAAGCCGTGTCCTTCACCCTTAGTACTGCGGAACAACTTTCACTCTTTCTTCATCTTCTTCCTGGCGGTAAAGCTGTGAATGAGATGTAGAGCTACGTATTTTTCATATCTATATACATACGGATCAAGCGCTGATTTTCTGGTAGTTTTACGCTCGCCTCAATCGCATTGTCAAACTATACTAAGACCTCAGATATAGACAGGTAGTTGTAAAATAAGAAATAATTGCTAGACTCTGAAAAGAGAGGAAAGTAATGGGAAAAAACAGGAAAACTTATTCTGTAAGTTTCAAGAAGCAGGTTGCCATTGAGGCATTGGACGGAAAGAAGACAGTAGCTGAGATAGCAGCTAGCAACAACATAGCTCCAGGAATGGTTTCAACCTGGAAGAATGCCTTCATTAATGGAGAATTCAGCAAGGACTTGAAAAGGGCTCAGAAGAGAATCGGAGAACTTGAGAAACAACTTGATGTACGACGCTAGCTTTAGGCAAGCCACAGATCATGCTTGAACTTGTAAAAAAACTGAATCCCAAGGATTGAATCCATACGAATTGGTTGATGAAGAAAGTGCAAAAAGGAGTATGCTTGGACTCGAGGGATTGTCCATAACAGATCAGTGTAAAATCCTAAAAGTGAGCAGATCTGGATATTATCTATGGAAGAATAGAAAAAGCATAGAAGACATCCTAGATACAGAAGCCATGAAGGAGAAAACAGAGCGTGAAATGAAACTTGTAAAGGACGTACTTAACGCCTTTATGGAGCATTCCGCATTCGGATATAGAAAAATGTCTGAGTACTGATGCCACCGAGAAAAAGGTACATCTCATTTACAGACGTCTAGGCCTCAAGGATGTATCTCCTAAATTCAACACATCAAGACTTGAAAAGTTAAAATATGGAAAATATCCATATCTCTTGAGGAATAAGATGGTTGATTTCGTCAATCAGGTATGGGCAACCAATCAATCATAGACTGGAAAAGCAGAATGATACCAAGATGGAGACAGAATTCTGCCTCGAGGTTCTGCATGAGGCTGTTGTAAAATATGGAGTCTCTGCCATATTCAACACAGACTGCGGTTCGCAGTTCCAAAGCAAGGAGTTTATCGAAACTCTTAAAGGATACGGAGTAGAGATAAGCAATGATGGAGTTGGAAGAACATGGAAGACGATAAAGTATCTCTATGATTGGAAATGCTTTAAAGATTTAAAAGAAGGTCTTACCTCTTTTATAGATTCTTATAATAAAGAACGGCTTCATGAGGCTTTGGGATACCAAACTCCTTATGAAGTTTATAGTAATGGATGTTTTCCAACAATGGGAGACTCACAAGAGAAAACAGAGGTAGCATAAATTCCTTATTTTTTTAATAGATGGCTTAGTTCACAATGTAGTCTTTCCCACCTGTCTAGGACCTGTTAGTAACAGAACAGAAAACTGTTTCTTCAGCAGACCTTTTTATGTAATTCATGGCATAAGCTCCAGTTTCGTAAAGGTAGTCCAAAGTATCGACAGCTCTGGTATACCTTGTAATACAGAAAACGCAATAAAAAATTCGACTAAAATAGCAGTTTAGATGAAGCGGGGGTGCTTTGAGTGCGGTAACTCTGCCGATAGGCGGCGGAGGCTAGATTGCGGCTATGAGGTTTTTGTAGAAATCCACAGCACCTGGAAGGCAGGAGTATTCAATGGTCTCGTTTAGGCCATGCATGCCTTTCATTTGTTCGGGATTGTAGATGACAGGGGCGAAGCGGACGACGTTGGGGCAGATTTCCTGATAGAAACGTGAGTCGGTGGCGCCGGTCATGACGTAGGGACTGGCTGGAAGGCCAGGGAAGGTGCGGGCGATGGTGTTAAGGATGGTCGAGAAGCCAGCGCCGTTGATGTCTACGGGGGTAGTGAAGTCGGAGGCGGAGAGTACTTGCATTTCTAGTCCGTGTTTTGTGGCGTATTTGTGGAGGATGGCTAGGCTTTCGTCCATGCCTTGATGGGGGATGAAACGCAGGTTGGCACAGAGGGTAGCTTCTTGTGGAATGACGTTGGTAGCGTCGGAACCGCTTTGCATTGTGAATGCGATGGTGGTTTTTAGCATGGCGGCGGCTTGGGAGTTGATGGCGGGCATGACCTGGACGAGAATTGGCCTAAAGAGCCAAAGGTTGGAGAAGACCCATTTGAGGGGGAAGGAGGCGTAGGGGGCCAGAGTGCGGAACATGGCGGAGACTTCTTTGGACATCTTGCGCTTGAAGACGTTGTGCGTTTCAATGTCGTTGACAAAGGCGGCTAGACGGGCAATGGGGGAGTTGGGAGATGGTGTACTGGAGTGGCCGCCGTTGCTACGGGCAATGAATTTGACATCGGCTTTGCCTTTTTCAAAGACACCAACCATGGCGTAAAGGCCATTGATGCCTGCTATGGGGCGGCCGATGATGCCACCACCCTCGTCACACACAAGAAAGGGTTTTACACCACGTTTTTTTAGTTCGGCTACCAGTTTTGGACAGCCGTCGCCGCCAATTTCCTCGGTGCAAGAGGATGAGAGCCAAACGTCGTTGTTTGGAACGTAGTTGTTTTGCAGCAGTTCCTCAACTGCTTGGAAAAAGGCCATTAGTGAGCATTTTGTGTCACCAGCACCGCGACCCCAGACTTTTCCGTCTGCAATGTCTCCGGAAAATGGCTCATGTATCCATGTTCCTTCGGCGGGAACTACGTCCTGATGGCTCATTAGAACTATGGGTTTTTCGCTTGATTTTCCTTTCCAGTGAAACAGAAGGTTTCCGTCAATTTCTATCTTTTCTAGGTGTTGGTGCACTAGGGGAAACAGGTCTTCTAAAACTTTGTGAAAGGCATGAAACTTTGAAATCTGATCTAAAGAAGATAGCGAAATGGTTTCACACTGAACCATTCTAGATAGTTTTTTTGCATAGACCATGGCTCTGTCAGTGTCCGGTTTTGGGGAGTATGTGGACTTTTTTGATGGTATAAGCAGTGTATGGGCTATTGAAATAAGAATAAGTAACAATAGCAGTGCTACAATTAAAGCCAAAATGCCAAGGATTGAAAAAAGCACAATATTTAGCACTGTCATGCTTCCTCCTTATTTGCTTTTTTCATGTTGAAGTAGAAGAGTGCAATGGTGATGGCCCCACTAGGGATAATCATAAAGCTAGCTTGCCCAGTAAGTGAAGGTACTAGGATGTAGATGATGGACATCAAAACTAGTGGTATTAAAGCTAGCTTCACATTTTTTCTAAAGTAGCGATATGCCATGGCACCGAACAAAGCAGGTACAACGTTTGCAAAGGCGGGCTGCAGGCTTGGGCTTTGGAGCACTGGTGTCAATGGGATTAACATCATAACTCCTAGAGCCAACACTATAATGGTTACTAGAGATGATGTTGCAATCGATAGCGTCGAGATGACCTCGTTCTCTGGTGTGCCGGCTTTGGCGTCGACTAGCTCGCGCGCGTTCATGGCGCATGGAATTTTCATGTTAATCAAGTTGCCCGTGATGAATGCCAAATAGCTTCCACCTGCACCGAGCATTGGCGTGTACACTAGGTACTCTACGACACTTGAAATGGTCCACACAAGGCCCACAGACAGAAAACCTCTAGCTACCACTCCGATGTTTGGCATTGCTCCAAGTATCAGGCCTATCACGAATGGGGCTCCAAGGAGCAAAACGAGTGTAATGAGCGAGACTATTCTGCCTAGGGTATGTGTTTTATTGATGTAATTGTCATAAGTGTTGGTACTTGTTGTAGTTTTCATTTTCTCCTCCTTTTTAACCTACAATTATTGCTGCCGCCATGCCCATTAGCATGCTAGCTGCAATGGAGAAGTTTTCTAGCCACAGTAGCTTCTTTTTCTCTACAAGGTAAGTAAATATCGACATTACAATGCAAGAAACTGCAACTACTACCAGCGGTGTCCAGTCACCTTTAAATTTAAATAGGCCACCTTCAGATACAAAGCCTCCGATGTAACTTCCAATGTAGGAGCTTACCATTCCAATGAACATTGCAACCATGGCAACTTCTCCAAAGCCACCACTTTTGCTTTGTGTTTGATTTAACTGGGTTTCGTTTGGTTGTGTTTTAGCTTTGCCATTTAATTTATTGATATATCTCTTGTTAAAAATTGTGGTCATTACCATGCCCCACATAATGCAGATGCTCATTAGTAGTGCGATGGAGGAGAATGCTTCCAGTGTCATTTGGTTGGATCCAAGTTGGATGCCCATTTGTTCTGCCGCAGCAGATGCAACTTGTGTTTCATAGTGAAGAGCCCCAATTACGCTGAGTCTAAGCCACGGCCATGGGATTCCCAAGCTACCACTTAGGGCAATTACGCCCAGAAGTATTCCTACGCTTGGGAGTATTGAAAATGTGGCGCTTGAGGTTATTGCCATTTTCATTTTCTTTGTGTCCATGCCCAGTGCTTTTCCCGTTTTCCAAGCTCGTACCATAAAAACGACGCACACAATAGCGATGAAAGCTATTATTGAGCCGCAGATAAGATACATCCATCCGCTGTTTAGTTGCTGAAGTACAGTCATTCTGCCCCCTAAAAAGTATTAATGTGTCATTATATCATTAGATTTAACACCTGTGGGCATGAATAATAAATTTGTTTAGTTAATTTATCTGCCTATGATAAAAAGGCTGTTACTGCTCACAGCCGATTTAGAATGTTTAGCAAAGTTGGTTGCTCTTAAGAGATAATTCAACCAGATGCTTTCATAAAAAAGAACTTTTTAACTGTCCTTTGCAGTAGATTTCCACGTATTTTTAAAAATGAAGCGAAATACGTGGAATTTTCCACGTAAAATGAAAATTTGGAAAAAATACGTGGAAATTCTGGCGGGCAAGGTGATATGGTGCAAAAAAAGGTAACACATTTTGTTCCACTAGAGCAGCCAA
>X301_European_Hare__coassemble_1618_pt1 | contig 9664 bp, 8 predicted proteins | sample X301_European_Hare__metabat2_high_PE_015 | metagenome-assembled genome bin X301_European_Hare
TATAATCTTATGAAATAATTATAGCAAATATACATATGAATGTAAAGAGAAAAAACCAAAAAATTTATTATTTCATAAAGAATTATTTAAAGGGGAAAGGTCATACTGTGTATATTGATTTCGGGAGATTAGGATTTAGGATTTATGCTGTTTTTAGAGTAAGTAGCTTAGACTTGTTCGCGGCAGAACTGGAGGGTTTGGCCATCATCAAGTTCGATGGTTAGGCCAACACAGACCAACTCAAGGATCTCGATTTTGGAGGGGATGGGGCCATAGAGGGTGTCGCCGAGTATCGGATGGCCAATCCAGGCTAGATGGGCGCGGATTTGGTGGCGAAAACCTGATGTGATGGTGCAGCGAAATATTTGTGGAGAAAGGATTTGAATGTGGGTTTTGTAGAGGCGGGGAGTGTCTGCCTTTTTGATGTCGAGAGTGGGGCGGACTTCGCGGGCGCCTGGGCCGAAGGAGCGAAAATAGGTGGATATGGTGAACGTGGGGGTAGCGGGGATGGTCATGCCCTGAAGACGGGTGTCGGTAGTGGTTGTGGCTAGGTAGGTTTTGGCGATGCGGTCGCGCTTTTGGAGGGCGAGTAGCTTGTTGTAGGCGGTTTGGGTTTTGGCGAAGATAACAAGGCCAGCGGTGGCGGTGTCTAGTCGATGAAGTGCACCGTGCTCCCAAGGATTTTTACCGGTAACTGACAGAACGTCGGGGCAGATTTTGGCGACCATACCCAGTAGTGTGCCGTCCAAACATTGGCCCTTAAGGGGGACGGTTGGGATGCAGTGAGGCTTGTCGGCGATTATAAAATCATTATTTTGGAAAATGATGAGAGGATTAGAAATAGGGGAACTGTCCAAGTGGGAGTCGTCCATGGAGATATTAGTCAAGTAGCTTTGCCCTTCATTTGGAAGGGTCTGGGAATGGCTCGGTGATGACGCCAGATGGGTCTTCTCCAGGTTTGCTGGTGACAATCTCAATGCGGCGCTCAATCTTAGAAAGCTCCTCGTCCAATGTCTTGGCGATTTTCATGCCTTCCTCGTACAGGGTAATTGCCTGTTGCAGGTCAGTCTCAGGGTTGGCTAGCGCCTTAGCAATTTCTTCCATTTTGGAAATTCTGTTTTCAATAGTTTCTTCTTTGTCTGCCATTTATGTCCTCCATATCTATACTAAGTTAGGCTTCAGAAAACCGGATGTGATTTACTTCATTCAAGCGCAGGTCTCTAGTAAGCCTTACTTACTAACTTCTGTCACCTGTGCACCAACCTGGCCATCTACCATGCGAATTACAATGTCTTGGCCGGTGTGCATGTCCTTGGAATTTTTCAAAACGATGCCCTGAGTCGTGGAAACAATGCTAAAACCACGCTCCATAACAGCAATTGGGGACATTGCTAGAAGTGTTTGCTCTAAAATCTTAACCCTTGAAGAGGTCTCTTGAAAACACTTTTCAATTCCCCTTTGCATGTCCATCTGGATTTGGTCCAAATGCACCCGCGCAGACGAAATTGCACTCTCCATTGCCCGCTGCATGTCGCGCTGACACCCGTCCAGCCGAAGTCGCGCTCGATTCAGCCGACTATCCAACTGCGCCTTTGCATTGGCCGCAGAAAACGCCGACAGTCGTAGCCGAATCGTCTTCACTCGAGCCGAAATTGCATCCCACATCGCCGCCTGCGCCCGCATCACTCTGTCAACCTGCTCCGCCAAACTTTCGCTGACTAATTCCGCAGCCGCCGACGGGGTAGGGGCCGCCAAATCCGCCACATAATCCGAAATCGGGTGGTCAATCTCATGGCCTACGGCCGAGATTACTGGCACCTCCGACCTGTGTATCGCTTCTATAACACAGTCTTCTGAAAACGGCAGAAGGTCTTCAATACTTCCGCCACCGCGACCAACAATCATAACATCCGCCAGATGAAAGTCGCTTACCTCCTTTATCCTAGCCGCAATAGTTTCCGCCGCTGCAGTTCCCTGCACCACAGCAGGCAAAATTATAATATCCAAAGTGCAGTTTCGCCTTGAAGTGACGTCCAAAATATCCTTCAGCGCAGCCCCCGTCGGGCTGGTTACTACTGCAACTTTTTTCGGGAACTTCGGAATTGCTTTTTTCAGGCTTTGTTCAAAATATCCCAAACTTTGGTAGCGTCTTTTCCTTTCCTCAAGCATGGCCAAAATGTCGCCTTCTCCAGCAAGTCTCATAGACGTACAAACCAGTTGATAGCTTCCTCTAGCCTCATAGACGCTAATTGAGCCGGTTACTATCACTTTTAGGCCATCTTTTGGTAAAAACTTTACCTTTGGAATTGTGCTTCGCCACATCACACAATTAAGCACCGCTGAACTATCCTTAAGCGAAAAATACCAGTGCCCTGTTGATGCCGGCCTGAACCCCGAAATTTCTCCCTCTACAGTTAGTCCGCTAAAAGTCCCCTCTAGGACTCCCCTAATACTACTGGTTAGCAAACTGACCGTAAGCACTTTCGGCTGGTTTTGTTCACCAAATTCCATTGAAAAAAGGTCCATTTCATTCATACAAAAATCATAACAGAAATACGAGCAAAATACAAAGCAAAGCTAAAACCAAAGCTAAAATCAAGGCAAAAAAAAGACTGCCCAAACTCAAAGCTAGGCAGTCCCTCGATAATTAAATCTCGATTTTACTCTTCTACAATTGCTCCAACTGGACAAACTGAAGCGCATGTTCCGCACTGAACGCAAGTATCCTGGTCAATGACGTAGATATCTCCCTCGCTAATTGCAGATGTCGGGCACTCTCCAGCACATGTTCCACAAGCTGCGCATGCATCTGTGATTCTGTAGGCCATTGCAAATCTCCTTAAATTAAATTTACATCTACAAATGATATTCCTCAGCCACTATCAAGTCAAGCATAATTACTTCACATACACTGGGTGTTATGTGGTGAGCATTTTTGTAATTAAAATATTTTGCAAGTGAATCTTAACTTGCAAACTTTGCCAGCATATTTGCTCAAGTACTGCCATCATATAGAAGTTGATAGTCCAAATAATAAGATACGCTCAATGACTTCTCTCTTAATAAAGCGTAGCAGTGCAAAGTCACATCTAGTAACTTGTTGAAAAACGGTCTTTAGAGTATGATTTCAAACTATGAAGCAACTAGTTCTGGCAGAAAAGCCAAGTGTAGGCAAAGACATTGCCCGAGTGTTGGGATGTATCAACAAGGGCAAGTATCTGGAAAATGAAGATTATGTCGTAACCTGGGCCCTAGGGCACCTTGTCACCCTATGTCCGCCTGACTATTATGGCCCCGAGTACAAGCAATGGAACCTGCGGAATTTGCCCATCTTGCCCAAAAAATTGGACACAATGGTTATCGAAAAAAGCAAGGACCAGTACAACTTGGTCAAAACCCTACTTGACCGCGACGACGTAGAAGGCGTTATCATCGCTACCGACGCCGGCCGTGAGGGCGAACTAGTTGCACGCTGGATTCTCAATCAAGCCGGATGCACCAAGCCTCTAAAACGCCTCTGGATCAGCAGCCAGACAGACATGGCTATCCGTCAAGGCTTTGCAACTCTAAAGCCTGCAACGGATTACGACAACCTCTATGCCGCTGCCGAAAGCCGCTCCTACGCCGACTGGTACATCGGTTACAACGTCTCGCGCGCCATGAGTTGCCACTTCGACACTCGCCTGTCCGCCGGCCGTGTCCAAACCCCCACCCTGGCCCTAATCACCAGCCGTGAAAACGAAATCCAATCCTTCGCCGGCCGTTTCTACTGGACCCTGCGCGCCGATTTCGGCACCTTCAAGGCTTCTTGGTACAACACCGAAGGCTCCATCAAAATTGAGACCGAGTCCTTTGCCAACGACTTATTAGCCAAAGTTAAAGGGGCAACTGGAACTGTTACAAGCGTCAGCAGTGTTGAAAAAACAGAAAAACCGCCACTTGCCTATGACCTAACCGAACTTCAGCGCGATGCCAACACCCTGTTAGGCATGTCCGCCAAAGAAACGCTAGACACACTTCAGCGTTTGTACGAAGTTCATAAAATAGTTACCTACCCACGAACCGACAGCCGCTACATCACTGCGGACATAGTACCCACAATTCCAGAGCGTTTAAATGCCCTTAGCGCCACCGCCTTTGGCCTAAAGGCCAGCTCTTACATTCGCAGTGGCATCCGCACAGACTTATCTAGGTTGGTGAACGACGAAATGGTCGGCGACCACCACGCCTTATTGCCGACAGAGCAAAAAGTGGATGTTACTCGCCTCTCAGCAAGCGAAAAAGCACTTTGGGAGTTAATCATAATTCGCTTCTTGGAAACACTTTCCGATGATTATAAGTATAAAACCACTACTGTAAAAATTACCGTAGAAGACCAGTGCTTTAGCGCTCGCCTTACCATACCTATGGTGCAAGGTTGGCGTGACGTGGCCCGAGTTGTTGGACGCCGAAGCGCTGCCCCAGAGGACTTGGACGACCAGGAGGGTGGCATTGTGGCGCTTTCTGAGGGTGCCCAGTTGACTGTCCGTGACGCGGAGTTGAAGCGGGCTGCAACGTTGCCGCCCGAGCGTTACACCGAGGCCGATTTGTTGTTTGCCATGGAGCACGCAGGCCGCTTTGTCGACGACGCGGAGCTCAAAAGCCACCTAGAAAATGGCCTTGGTACCCCCGCCACCCGCGCCGACATCATCGAGAAGCTGATTCAGAACAACTGCATTCAGCGACAGGGCAAAGAGCTTGTCCCAACTCCCAAGGGGCTGGAACTTGTTCGCCTTGTACCTCAGCAGCTTCGTAGCCCCCAACTCACCGGCCAATGGGAGCAGCGTCTTTCAGGCATTTCTAAAGGAACCGAAACAGAGGCCCAATTTATCGATGACATCAAGAAAAATGCCACAGATTTGGTTAATCAGGTCATCGTTAGCCCAGACCGCTTTAACCCATTCCTAATGGGTGACACTCAAACTCCATGTCCACACTGCGGCTGGCCTATGATGAAAGTTCTTGACGAATATGACCGCGTACACCGAGTCTGCCAGCGCTTCTCCTGTGGCTATGAGGAAATGGACGTCAAGCGACGCGTCCCTGTCTCGACTGCTGCAGATATTTCCACAGCTTCATCTGAATCCAAATCTCCAGCAGTTGCAACTCCAACTCTATCGGCATCTGCTACTTCCGTGAGCCCTGAGGCTATTCCAACTCACGCCTTTGCCTCACCAACTACTGGTAAGCGCGTAATCGCCTCTGCTGCTCCTGCTGGCACTGGCCGAAAAACTATTGTTATCCGTAAAGGCGCCGTTAAAGCTGCTATTGCCAAAACTACAGATACCAAAACTGTAGCTTCAACAACAATTGCTACTGCAACTGCTACTACTAATAGTGCTGATACCACCGCCACTAATTCATCTGCCACTTACTCTGATGCAGTCCCAGTTAAGTGGGAAACTGTAACCGAAGTTGTCAAAAACAGCCATTATCGTCCACCTCGATCAGATCGAGCCAATCGAGACCGATACGCTCAGGGTCGACCCTCACCTTCCCAAATTCGCCAAGGAACCACTGATCAAACTCCCAGTTCTTCCGACCATCGCAGCGATGACCGCAAGGGTAGTTTCGCTACGCCCAAGCCTACTTCGCGTGGTTCTTTCCAAAACTCTTTCCAGAGTAGGGAATCCTCAGGTAGCGGTGGAACCATTGCCGATTTCATGCGTGCCGCCGAAGAGCGCAAAAAGCGTGACGAAGAGCGCCGTAAGAAACGCTAATTCTATACAATTTAGAGAATTGTCTTGCATTTTTGGCCTTCTTGCTACTTTAGTGGTAGGAAGGCCATAAATGCAAGCAGTCTACAGAAGCAACTGTTATACAAGATGACACAAACTAAGATTGCACCTGAGTTGGCAGAATCTTTTCGAGAGAAGAAAGGTTTCCAAAATCACAAGGAGTATTAAGATTATTTGGTAAAACAGCTGTAAATAGTAATACTTAGTCGAATACAGAAATGCTATAATTAGTCAAAAGTGTAACAGGTGTCATCTTTAATTAATGTTTAATTAATGATTGATATGCTTTTATTCCATGATTTTAGGTGGTAATTTCAAGAAATAACTAGAAATAATTTCTCTGAGATGATTTAGATTTCTTAGGTAATAAAAGATGTAACATGTAACAGTTTTGTCGAATATGTAAAGTAGAAATGATAGTCAAACGGGTTGCATGCCTTATATTAATGAGTCTATCATCTTCACTTTTTGTGTTTTTTTTCTGCTAATTCTTAGTAATATAAGAAATAATTTTGTAAAATGGAACTTTTTAATTTATTTGATAATTATGTTACATGTCACACTTTTGTCTAATTACTTATGTTGTTATTTTGAGTGTCCATTGATAATAAGGAAATATAATGATATGAGGTTAACACACTTAGTGTTGCGATATTGAAGAAGATATTTTCTAACTCTATTCTATGTTTGTAATTATAAAGTTAGAAAGACTAGGAATCCCAACTGGCTAGTTGCTAATTGAGGTAAAAAAATGTCTGTATATGTTCAAACTAGTATAGATTTTTTTTCTAGACAGGTTATAATATTATTAGTCAAATATGTTATATGTAACAGTTTTATCGAATAAGACAACCTAATTAAAAGGAGTATTTATGATTAAGCGTCAACTATATCTTGATAAACTGATTGCAAAAAAAGAAAACGGAATGATTAAGGTCATCACCGGTATAAGGAGATGCGGAAAATCGTATCTACTATTTGAAATATATCAGCGCTATTTAAACAGTATAGGTGTTGGTAATGATCACATAATTGCGTTGGCCTTAGATGATGATGTCAACATCAAATATAGAAATCCGCTTTTGTTAGGGCAATATGTTCGCAGTCTAATTACTGATAGAGAAAAAATGTACTATGTATTTCTTGATGAAATACAAAATGTTGCAACCATATCGAATCCATTTCTTCCAAGTACTGAGGAAAAGGTTGGCTTTGTTGATGTGTTGCTTGGATTGATGAAAATTAAAAATGTAGATTTATATGTTACTGGTAGTAATTCGAAAATGCTTTCTTCTGATATTTTGACAGAGTTTCGAGGCAGAGGCGATGAGATTCGAGTTAACCCTTTGTCATATAAGGAGTTCTACGATGCATATAACTCTGATAAAAATCAAGCTTGGCATGAGTATGTTACTTATGGAGGTATGCCTTTTATTCTCCAGCAAAAAACACCAGATGATAAAAGTTGGTATCTGCACAGTCTATTTGACAAAATATACCTAGATGATATTTTAACACGGTACAAAATTAGGCGAGACAAACAGTTGCTGGATGATTTACTAGATATTGTTTCATCATCTGTTGGTTCTTTGTCCAATCCAATTAGAATCGCTAACACCTTCAAGTCAAAAGGTATTAATGTTACAAACGACACTATTGGTACCTATTTGGATTACTTATGTGATGCTTTTATGTTATACAAAGTAAAGAGATATGATGTGAAGGGGCGAAAACAGATAGGGTCTCCTTTTAAGTATTATTTTTCTGATGTTGGACTAAGAAATGCACGTTTGAATTTCAGACAACAGGAAGAAAATCACATTATGGAAAACATTATCTATAATGAGTTGTGCGCAAGAGGGTTCGATGTTGATGTTGGAGTTGTTGGCGCCACCAAGAGTGAAAATGATGGACTGCGTAAGCGAGAATATTACGAGGTAGATTTTGTTGCAAATAAGGCAAGTAGGCGTTATTACATTCAATCGGCGTTCTCTATTTCTGATGCGAACAAGAGAATGCAAGAAACTAGACCTTTAAACAAAATACAGGATTCTTTTAAGAAAATTGTTGTAGTAAAAGATAGTATTAATCCATGGCATGATGAAAAGGGTATTTTATACATAGGAATTGAGCAATTTTTACTTGAAGCAAACTCAATGGACTTGTAAAAGGGTTCTATTGTAAATGATAACTGCAAGATGTTTATTTATGTCAAAGTTAAGATGTAGTTAAAAATAGCATTGCTTTTTTCAGAATTTAATTTTTTTGATTTTGGGGAAGGATGTACTATCGAAGCTAGGGCAAAAGCCTGTTTTTGGAGGTTACTGTTCATAGTCGATTTACTAGTTTTAGCAAAGTTGATTGCTCTTAAGGTAAGTCGTCCAAGTACTTCCATAAACCTTTGCAGAATATTTCCACGTATTTTGAAAAATGAAACGAAACACGTGGAAAATCTAGCGAGAGGGATTTGGGATTGAGGTTAGTTTGGTTTGATTAATCCCTGTATGATTAATTACACTAAAACAAAGGTGGCTTGAGTGTAGCAGTAAAAAGTAGCTGTGAATAGACTATTATTCAGTCGTAGTAAGCATTTCAATAATAGCAATTGTGCAAATAAAGGCTAGAAGTCGGGGGTGTTCCAGTTGGAGCAGAGGGTCTTGAAGTCTGTTTTGTAAAGGCCAATTTTTGGTCGCACTTCTTCGGTTATGACTTTGCTAATCATGTGCGGGCCTTTTTTGATGTAGTTGCGGCCCTTAACTTGCTGGACAGAGAGGGCTTTGGAACAGAAACGCTGGAAACCTTGCTGCTCTGTACGGTCCTCGATGAGGAATTGTTTACTGTAGAAAAGCACAGCGATGTCACTCATGGTGAAGACGGGGTAGCCATAAAGCCAACAGCGAGTACCGAAGTCGAGCGTCTGCCAGTAGGCGCCGCTAATGGCCTCGTCATAGCCGCGGAGGCGTTGGAAGAGGGCCCGGTCGTAGAGGCCGATGCCTAGGAAGGGGTAAAGGTTTTCTTGGCATGCGCGACTGGGCATGAAGGAGAGTGGATCGACGTCTTTGCCAGTGAGGTGTGGTGCGCGGAGGGTTGGGATTTTTTCATTGCTTTTGTTGAATACCCAGGGGCAGATGACGGCGGGGTGGTCGTCTTTTTTCATGCACGCGTCGAGGGGTTTCCAGTCGAAGTTCATCAGGATTGTGTCGCTACGCATGGTGAGAAAGTATGTAGTCATGCAGACGTTGGCTAGGGCGTTGACGCGCTCGGCCAAAGAGGGGGCTTTGGGGAAGACGATGAATGTGACATCGGGGTAACGGGCCTGCATCTCGTCAACGGAGAAGCGGTCGATTTGGGAAACGACGTGAAGGCAGTAGTTGAAATTGCCGACAAACCAGTCGAGGGTATTGGTGAGGTCGTCGATGGTGCCAGTGTCCATAATGCCGATGGCGAGAAAGTTCTCGCTATGGAGTTGGTTGATGAGTTGTCCGATGTCTTGTTTGCGGCTGATTACAACGTATTTCTGATTCACGGCTCAATTGTAATAGTAAAAGAGCGTTTCGGCAATTAGGAAAGTGAGGTTTTTGATTTGGGGTCTTGTTTAGTGCTTGCTAAGTGTATGTTAAGACACCGCATTGCTGATTTGGGGTAAAAATAAAAGTTTGTTGTTAATAGGGTTACTATTCATAGCCGATTTACTAGATTTATGCAAAGTCGGCCAAGTACTACTAGGAAAACAGGATATTTCCACGTATTTTTGAAAATGAAACGAAATACGTGGAAATTTCCACGCAAAATGAAAATCCGGAAGAAATACGTGGAAATTCTAGTGAGCAAATGATATGGTGCAAAAAAAGGTAACACATTTTGTTCCACTAGAGCAGCCAAGGTAA